>Ga0308419_1000058_pt1 | contig 88162 bp, 68 predicted proteins | sample HotsprSampleMS50_FD_203674 | JGI IMG/M metagenome (GOLD analysis project Ga0308419, IMG submission 203674) | Hot spring phototrophic mat microbial communities from Mushroom Spring, Yellowstone National Park, Wyoming, United States - 20090730_MS50 ... | reverse complement strand
GCCCGGTCCTTCTGCGAATAGATGGCATCCAACGTTCCGACCACCGACTCCTTGGCAAACAGCCCCGTAATCAGACCAACGGATGCCGGCCAGTTCTCATCGGTAATCCCCAGGGGCCGGAGGACAGGAAGAAGACCCTTGCCGAGCCGTTCCAGAGGGGAATCCCCGGCCGGCAGACGAAGCCCGTTGGCCAGACTCAGCACGGTGATGGCCGTCACAATCCATATTCCTCCCCGAACCATGAAGCCTTTCAAATTCTCCCAGGCATGACGCAGGACGGCCCGGAGATCGGGCATCTGGTACTCCGGCAATTCCATCACGGTGGTCGAAACCTCGCCTTGCAGGATCGTGCGGCCGAAAAGAAGGCCGCTTCCGATCGCCACCAGAATTCCGACAAGATAGAGCGAAAAGACAATCAGATTGGCCGACGTGGGAAACAGGGCCATGGCAAAGACCGTATAGACCGGCAGCCGGGCACTGCAGGACATGAAGGGATTTAGAAGTAGCGTCAGGAGCCTCTCCCGGCGTTCCGGCAGCGTCCGAGTCGCTAGAATGCCCGGCACATTGCAGCCAAAACCCACCAGCATAGGCAGGAAGGCCCGCCCAGGAAGCCCAATGCAGCGAAGCACCCGATCCATGACAAAGGCTCCCCGTGCCATGTACCCCGAATTTTCAAGGAGCGCCAGGCAGATGAAGATGAAAAAGATGGGCGGCAGAAAGGTCGCAACGGCCCGAAGCCCGGTCCCCACGCCGTCCGCCAGAAGCAACCTCACCCACTCCGGCGCGCCCAGGGTCTCCAACCGCGCACGACCGCCCTCCACGAGTAGGCGCCCCAATCCCTCGTCAATCAGACCCATGAGGGGCTCGGACGCGCGCACCGTGACCCAGAACACCGCGAACATGACGGCCAGAAAGAGAGGAATACCGTAGAGGCGACTCAACACCACGTGATCCACGCGTTCCGAAAAGAGCACCGGCGCCTCGGCACTCTGGCGAACCACCTGCCTGGCCGTTTCACGGGCACAGCCGTAACGGTCCGCCTCCTCCCGCCGTTCGGGAGGAAGCACCGGCCGGGCCGGCGGCCCGGCGGCGGTCTTGAGGATGGCCCTCCTCAAGGCTTCGACCCCCTCACCCTTCCAGGCCGCCATAGGAATGACCGGGCATCCGAGCTGGCGGGCAAGGGCTTCGGCATCAACAACCATACCCCGGGCCGCAGCCAGGTCCGTCATGTTCAGCGCAACGATCAGGGGACGACCTGTTTCCATCAGCTGTGTGGTCAGGTAAAGGCTCCGCTCGAGATTGGAGGCATCCACCACGTTCACCACCACATCCGCCGCTCCGCCCTTGAGAAAATCGGCGCTGATCGCCTCGTCGGGGGTAAACGGCGTGAGGGAATAGAGACCTGGCAGATCCACCACCCAGACCTCGCGTCCTTCGTGACGGTAGGCGCCCTCGGCCCGCTCCACGGTCACACCCGGCCAGTTGCCCACATACCGGCATTCGCCTGTCAGGGCATTGAACAGCGTCGTCTTACCGCAGTTCGGATTCCCGACAAGGGCCACGGTGAACAGGGCGTCGCTCATGGCGCCTCCTCTCCCCGTTTCGGGGACCAACGGCGGGGATGGGCCCGTTCCAGAAACCGGGCAAAATCGCTCCGAACCCGGTGGTGGCGCCGGGGGTTTTCGTGGAGATAGCGCGCAAACAGATCAATGCGCTCGATCAACCGTCGGTCGGCGGCATGCTCGAGTCGGCAGGCGTTGGCCTCAGCGGCATCGGCATCAAGGAGCAGAATCTCCTGCAGAAACGTCCGAATCTGATGGTGGTCGCCCGTGACCCGCTCGGCGATCGCCCATCCGGAGGGTTCCAGGACGGCCAGCTCGTAGGGACGGTAGCGGATCAGTCCCCGCCGGCTGAGCTGGCGAAGCATGGCTGTCACGGTGGATTTATGAATCGAGAGCGCCCGTGCCAGGTCCCTCACGCGGGCCGCCCCCTTCTCCCGCTGAAGCCGAAGAATCGCCTCCAGACAGTCCTGCATCGAAGGCGTCACGCGCGGATGGGAGACGGCCAAGCCTTTTCGTGTTTGACTCATAAAACATTAGGGTACCGATCGAACTCGCCGACGTCAAGGCATTAAATCAGTCGGCAGGGGAATCGGGGACGGACCGAGCCACGGACATCAGGGAAAAGCGGCACCCGCAATAGCGTTGACGGTAGAGCGACCAGGCCCGGGCCAGCCTCATGGCCCGGGCGAACCCGCCTCCCTTCTTGAAGTTGCAGGGCTGAAAGCCGGACCACGCGGCGCCGGCGGCAAGGATCCGGGCGCTGGACTTGTGCGGACTGATGGTCAAGGTCGTCGTGAAGGCCTCGATTCCCTCCGCCGCGGCCCGGGCCGCCGTCCGGGCCAATCGAAACTGAACACAGCGATCGCAGCGAGCGCCCCCTTCCGGCTCCTGCTCCAGTCCCGCGCAGGCGGCCTCCCAGGCCTCCGGCTCATACGCATCCACCAGCAAGGGGAGTCCCGTCCGATCGGCGACGACGCGAAGCGCCTCCAACCGGTTTTCATACTCGGCTCGCGGCGCAATATTGGCGTTGGAGTAGAAGAGCACGATCTCATCCCATCCGGCCCGCGCCAACGTCTCCCAACAGCCCGCCGCGCAGGGCCCGCAACAGACATGAAGCAGAATCCGTTTGCTCATGGCTTCGTCATCGTCAGGATGTCCGCCGATCCGAGCGGAAGCGCCACCCGAACCGTCCCCTCTGTTCCGGCATCGAACGCCAGCGCCCCGAGCCGCGCGCTTTCCACGCGATTCGGCCGGAATCCCGACGCAACCTCGACCTCCAGGCGTTCGATAGGACTCCCCGACCAATTGAGCAACGTCACAGCCACGCCCTCCTCGGAAACCAGCATCGGCGTTTCGACAAATTCCCGGTCCACGCGAACCGGCGGCGTCACGCCGGCGTCCCGGACTGGCCCGACGATCATCGCTCGCAGCACGGGATCCCAGCCCGAGGGCAGACCATCGGGCGCCTGACCCGACTGCCGGGCGGCATAGGAAAGGCCGGGGAACCAGGAGAAGCGGACGCATCGGCCTTTCCCCACCGTCCATGACACGACCGCGGGAGATCCGTCATCGAACGCCGCCCGAACGTCTCCCCGTGCCACCGTCAGCGAACTACGGGGACCGTGCGCGGTAAAGGGGCCTTCGGGCGCGATTCCCGAACCGGCCTCCGGAAGTCGTCGGACATGGGCGATGAGCTGGCGGGAAGGCGCCGTTTCGGTATACCCCAGCCCTTTGGCCAGCACGCGGGTGGGCTCATGGTAGCGATCGAATCCGCCCGCCCCGCACGTCATCACGAGAACGCCGCCGGTCTCCACCCATCGAACCAGCGCGGCCTGGCCCTCGACCGGGATATCGGGCGCCGTGACATAGAGCACCCGGAAGGATCTCAGCCCTTCGTCCGTCAGGTCATCCTCATCCACCACGTCGGCGGGAAGGTTGGCATGCTGAAGGGCCTGATAAAGATTGAACAGCTCGGCCCAGTAGTCCACGGTCTGACGGTTCAGATCCGTATTGGTGGCATCCTGAATGGTCTGCGGGCTGCGATCCTCGAGGGCATCCCACATCTGGGCGCTCCGCGGCCAGAGAAGCCCTACCGGCGACCGCGGCATCCGTCCCGGCCAAAGCAGGGCCTCGGCCCGTCCAATAAGCCGATGCGTCTCCGCCATGGTGGGCAGCACCCGAACGTTTTCGGAGTAACAATTGCCGGGAAAATTGTATTCCGGCCCGAACACGAAGTATTTAATGGCCTTTCCCCCGCATCCGACCAGCGTCAGAATCTTCTGCAGAATGCCGTCCGTTCGATCGCCGGCCGTGCGGGGAATCACATAGCCCCCAAAAGAGACGCCCCCCTGGCGGGCGCCCTCCCGTAAGCGGGCCGCATACCACGACCATTGGGGCGCTTGCGCATCCGAGAACCAGTCTTCCGTCCAGAGCATCGTGCCCCCGCGCATCCGGCCGAATTCGAGCCAGTCGTGCCCTCCCATCGCCGCGTCCGGACTGTCCTTCTCCCCATTGTTGGCCACGGGACCTGGAACGTAAAGCCGGCCGGTAAAGAAGTTCCAGTTGGCGATCACCGGCAGGTTCGTATAGAAGGCGCGCTCCAGCGCCCGGGTGCAGTCGGAAAAGTGGCGGGCCGAATCCCAGGCGAAAAACCGCATCGTCCAGTAAAACAGCCGTCGAGAGGGAAGATTACGGGCGCCCGAGCGGCCCAGCGGAAAAACGTCCTCCCACCGGCGATGCCCGAGGTCGTGGGGGGAAATGTTCCGAGCGCGCAGATACTCCCGGAAACGGTTCAGACCCGCGGGGGAGTTCGTCAGTGCCCGAAACATGGCCGGATAGTACCACCCCGGCTCGTCCGACATCGTGAAGAGCGCCATCTGCTCAGGCGCAAATCCGGCCTCGCGATACTTCTGGACCAGCGATTGGGCAAAGTTTTCGATCGCCTCGGAATGGATCCCTCCGTAATCGAAGGCGTACCCCGGCGGATTGTACACCGCCCAGGTGATGCGCGTGAGGCCGGTTCGTTCCAAAAGGGCCCGATTCCGGGGGCTGGGATCCATCAGGAGAGTGTTGAATCCCCCTTTGACAAGGGTCAAAACGCCTTCCGCCAGGGCCGTCTCGTCATCATCGCCAGGGATGAAACGGTCGGCGATAGGAAAGCGCATCGGTCGTTCGCTCGGAACCACATCGGCCCGATCGAAGCCCTTCCAGTAGCGTTGCCGATTATAGTCCCGCATCGTGGCCGCCCTGGGTTTTCCATCCTCCCGCCACACCAGGACGCCCAGCCGCCGTCCCCCCAGACGGCCATGAAGACGAACCCCCTCTTCCGGGGTCTCCACGAATGATATTTCGACATCGACATCGGCAGGAAAGGTCGTCCGGTCGAAGCCCCAGTGAAGGACCAGCGGAAACCCCTTCATGTAGGAATTGGGGTAACTGTGGGGGCCCACCGAGATCTCCGCCTGTTCGCGGTCGAACTCGCGCCAGGCACTCCAGGAGCCGCCGGTCGCCAGGACACTGACCCGAAACAGGGAAATGGAAGAAACGGCATCGTCGGCCCGCTCAACCCCGCCCGTAGCCGCGATCCGCCCCCGCCATTGAAAGAGCGGAATCTGGGCGACTGGAACCGCGGCCCGCAGATCATTCGCGAGGGGCACGAAAAGGCCGGTGAGCAGCATCCACCCAAGCCCTCGCCGAATCCGACGCCAAAGGTCCCAGAGAAGAAAACCAAGGCGAGCGAACCAACCCGTCTTCGGCCGGCGGGGGGGAATTGAAGACACCGATCCCGGTCGTACGCGCATGTAGTCACGATCCTGCAAGCCCATGGTCTTCTCTCCTCAGGCGTTATCCGCCGCGGCCCGACGGTTACCCTCGAACGGCTCTTCCCGCTCGAAATCAGGGAAAAACCCCGGATCTCCGGGCTCCGGCTGGATAAACGCCCGGCAAAACCCCAAACGCTCGGCCTCGTCGCAGACCTGCTGGTACTCGTCCGGTAGCACCCGACGATCCAGAAACCCCCGCTGTCGGCAGGCCGGAACGGGTCGGAACTGGCTCATAAGGGAAAGGGGCAGATCCGGCCCAAACGTTCGGTGAAGCAAGCGGAGGACGGCCAAGCTGTTCTCCACAAAACCCGGAAGGACGAGATGGCGGACCAACACGCCGCGCCGGGCCGTCTCGTTCCCCTCCTCGTCGAAGGGCTCGAGAAATCCCTTGGCCTGGACCATCTGGCGCAATGACGCCAGCGCCAGTTCGGGATAACGGGAATCGCCCATCACCCGCGTCGCCAGAGCCGGATCGGCGAATTTGAAATCGGGAAGAAAGATATCGACGACCGCCGCATATTCCGCAATCCGCTCAGGCCGGTGGTAGCCGGAGGAGTTCCACAGCAGCGGAATCGTATGCCCCCGCCGCCGGAGTTCCTCTCCCAAGGCCGCCACATGGGGCCAGAAGTGATCGGGTGTCACGAAATTGAGGTTGTGGACCCCCTTCGCGATCAGGCGTTCGGCGTCGGCGACCAACGCTTCGAAGGTCCGCTCCGTGCCGATCCCTCCCTGCGAAATCTGGTAGTTCTGGCAGAAAAAGCAACGACAGGAACATCCGGAAAAAAAGATCGTCCCCGAGCCCCGCCGACCCGTAAAGGGCGGTTCCTCGCCGAAATGGGGCTCGGCCGAGGCGATTCGGCATACGGCGGTCTCTCCGCAGATTCCCCGTTGCCCGGCCAGACGGTTGACACCGCACTCCCGGGGACAGAGACGGCAGGCGGCATAGTCGGACCCCATCATGTCACATCCGAGCCCGGATTCCCACGAAGTAGAGGAGCAGGATGAGCGCGACGATCGCCTCCACGGGACGGATCGTGCGAGCCTTTCCGCCCAGCGCTTTCACGACCGCGGCAGCAAGGAAGCCAAGGGCCAGCCCGTCGGCGATCGAATAGGTCAGGGGAATGCCCAGGATGATCAGGAAGGCGGGAACGGCCTCTGTAGGGTCCTCCCAGGCGATGGCCGCCGCCTGGCGCATCATCATGGCCCCGACGAGAACCAGGGCGGGCGCCGTCACCGGCGCATAGCTGCCGGCCATGCGCACCAGCGGCGCCGCCAGGGGAGCCAGAAGGAAAAGAAGGCCGGTCACCAGATTGGCGACTCCCGTGCGCGCGCCCTGCGCCACCCCAGCGGCGCTCTCAATGAAACTCGTCACGGTGCTGGTTCCCATGGCCGCACCGGCCACGGTAGCGACGGCATCCACCGTCAGGACTCGATCGGCTCGGAGAATTCGATTGTCCTTCATAAATCCGCCCTGTGCACACACGCCCACGAACGTGCCCAACGTATCGAAGACGTCCATGAAGAGGAAGAGCAGGATGAAGGGAATCATGGGGGCACTCAACGCCGTGGCCAGATCGGCTTTGAGCCAGGTGGGGGCGATCGAGGGCGGGGCCGACACGAGGGTCCGCGCCGGCTGAAAATGCCTCATGAGCGCCGATTCGGCCACAGACGGACTCTCCCGCCATAGGGGCGGAAGGATCTCCAGCGCGAGCCGGAGTCCCCAGGCCAGGACCACGGCCGCCAGGATTCCCCAGAGAAGCGCCCCCCGCACCCCGCGGGCCCACAGGGCCGCGCTGATGAAGAGACCAGCAAAAAAGATGAGCATGTCCGGAGACGTCACGTGCGGGTTGAGGCGGACCGCTGTCCCGGGATCCTTGACGATCAGCCCCGCATTCTGGAGGCCGATGAACGCAATGAAGAGGCCGATTCCGGCCGCGATGGCCCGTTTGAGGTTCGGGCTGAGCACGTCGAGAATCCGTTCGCGAGCGCCAGTCAGCGAGAGGATCACAAACAGAACGCCAGAGATCAGAATGACGCCCAGGGCCGTCTGCCAGGGCTGGACCACACCGCTGCGGACCGCCGGAAGTGCCGCCGCGGCCGGAAGCAGGGAAAAGACGAACACAAAATTTTCGCCCATGCCCGGCGCGAGGGCGATGGGATAGCGGGCGTACAGCCCCATGGCCATCGTCGCCAGTGCCGCCGAAAGACAGGTGGCCGTCATGACCGCTCCGAAATCAAGGCCGGTCGAAAGCCCAAACATCGCACCGGACAAAACGGCCGGCTGCACAAAAACGATATAGGCCATCGTAAGAAAGGTCGTGGTCCCCCCCACGATTTCACCCCGCCACGTCGCGCCATGAGCCGGAAAATCAAAAAATCGTTCCATCGCTGTTTTCACCGAGCCGTTCATGGCTACCCCCCTTTTTGCGCACTCAGCGTCCCTGCGGGGGCGGCCGGTTCAGCGGCACTAACGTGTCCGCCGTCGCCACAACCCCGTCCAGCGAAAAGGACCCATACCGGAAGCCGGAGATCGCGAGGTGATACCAACCATAGGGGATCTCCGCTTCGAACGGTTTCTGCTGAAACTCCACGAGCGTTCGACACTCTTCCCAGATCGGGTCGCGCATGTACGGAATGACCTTGAACGTCACCTGTCCGTCCCTCGGAGCCCGAAGGACTGTCGGCCCCCGGAAGCCGCTGAACTGGCAGACCACTCGTCCTTTCTCACGATCCCGGGTTTCAAAGAGCTGATGCCTTCCCTCGACGATCGCCGACATACCGCCCAGTCTCCTTATGGGAACCTTCTCCCATGTTTCAAAGAGCGGCAAATCGGTCGTATGCACCAGTTGGAGAGGGTACTCCCCTTCGCGCGCCCCACGCGCATCTTCTCCCCAAGCATATTCAACCTGTTGGCGATACCAAATGCTATGCGTTGTGGACGCCGCCCAACTTCGGGTGACGGTCTTCCCCGTCAAATAGTCCACCGTCTGCTGGGATCCCGCTCCTCGGCTTTGCCGGAGGGAATACAGGGAGTAACGGACGCTGACCTTCTCCTCCCCCGACGCATCGCTATGCTGGATTTCGCCGAATTCCCATCGGTTGGGATTGTCGGCCAGCGCGCGGGCCGTATAGGCCACCGGGCGTCCGAAGCGGCTGTCGTTGGGAATCCACACATACAGGCGGGAATAGCCGTTCGAGGAATCCCCCTCCACCAGCAGATAGGCCACCCGGCCGGTCCAAGTATCCAAGGGGAGCGCACTGTAACGGACCGTGGTGCCAGCCGTTACCGGAACTGTTGGAAATGACGCCGGTTTCTGAGCCGAGCCTGCCGTCTGGCCCCATAGATCCGATCCCCCGAACGCCACCATGACGGCCAATACCCATCGAAGTGATTGCATGATGCGTCCTCTTTTGCCAAGCTCAAAAACGGAAGGCCAATCCCAAAGACAGCACCGGGTAAAAGCGAAGCCAGTCCGCGTAGTTCTGGTTGAAATCCTTCAGCTCTTCATCCAGCCGCCGCCGCAGATGTGGATCCCCCTCCAGGAGTCCACCCTCAGCGCCGAGTGAGAGCTCGGGCGCCGGCGAGAACAGGACCCCCAGATCCAGCGATGCCGACCAGCGGCCGCGGTGAGCGGCCGCCAGGTTTCCAAAGCCGATTCCCGCATATCCTCCCCAGCCGTTGTAGTCAGCCCCGGCCCGGAGCGTTCCCACCTCGTCCGGCGTGAATTCTTCGCCGCCCAGGGTCACGGGCTCCGCGGGTCGAGCCCGGCCTTCGGCCTGTGTGCCGTGCCAGGCCGCGCCGGCCACCAGCTTGAACGGGCCGCCCCCCACATGCCAATCGGCCAGAATCAAAACACTCCGAAGATCGAACTGGGTGTCATACTCCACGTCGCCCTGCGTGGTCCCGAACGAGATGGATCCGCCGTTGAATGCGCCGCGCAGATTCAGGCGATCTCGGATCACCTGAATCGCCACCTCCCCCCCCACGCCGGTTGTTCCCAGACGACCCCCGACGCCCACGCCGAGTCCTCGATCGGCCGCCTGAGCTAAGGCACTCTTGACCCCAAGCCCCACCACCAAAGAAAGGACAGTTCCGCAAACTCGGTAGACACGCTTCATGGCGCTCCTTTTTGCGTTATTATAAAATTCTGTCTGTTCTGGGGTCAATTTCGAAGAAACCACGCAGGAAGGGCGCCTGATCGAAGGGCTGAGAAAGCTGCCCCTGCGTAGTGCACGAGACGCGCCTTGTTCGATCCACCAAAACAGCCAAACAGCCTAGAGGTTTTTGAAATTCGGGCGGAGCCGGACCAGAATGGCCCTTTTCGTCAGAAACGATACGCCCATTTCACCAAATCGTGGTTGTTGCGGAATTCGGCCAGGGGCGGAAGCGTGGCCTCGCAATTCCAAATCACCAGCGGGACCATGGATTCGTATTCCGAGCCATGGGAGCGATAGGTCGCCTCCAGCCGCTCTTCCTCCCTCCCGGCCGGGAGTTCGCCAAAGACGGTGAAACGATCCCCCAGGACCACTAATTGTCCAATCCGCTCGGGCATCAAATGGTACCGTAACGCGGCCTCTTCCCGTGTCAGGACCTTCTCGACGCCGGGAATCGTTCGGAGAACTTCGGCCGCCGCGTCACGGTCGTTCGGCGAATGCACATAGATCCAGGCAATGCCACCGAACGTCCGGTGGTGACGCACGTAGCGGTCTTTTTCGACCGAGAGTGCATACCGGAGGTCGAATCCCCGCGCTGCACAGGCTTGTTTAAGGTCGCGACAGACGGTCTTGAAATTCATCCCGTGGTCGGCCGTGAAAAAGAACGCCGCATCGGGCGCGATCGTGCGCGCTTCCCCGATCAACGCGTCCACGGTAGCCAAATGTTCCTGGCTTTCCACCGCGTCCGGAGCCCACGCATGCATTGGGTAATCGGTGGTGTGGACATACAGCACCTTCAGATCCGGCGCCCGTTTCAGCAGGTCGCAGGCGACAGTCCAGAGCCAGGTGTTGATTTCGCGGCTATAGATCTCCGGGGCCTTTCCGTAACGGCGTTCAAACTCGGGAGGCGGGTCTTCGGCCGCAAGGGCCAGAGCGGCGCCTCGACCCAGCAGGTGGACGGTCTTCTTCTTGCAAGTCAACAGGGCCGAACGAACACCCTCGGCGGCCGCCCGTTCAAGGAGTGTTGGAATACGGAGAAAATCGGCGCTTTCCATATAGTCTTCACGTCCCATCCTCTCGTCGAACCAAACATTCCCCGTTACGCCATGGCGTTCAGGCCACGCGCCACAGCAGATCGAGGCATTGTTGACGTTGGTCACGGAAGGGATGACACACTCGACCGACCGATAGAGCCCTTCCCTGGCCATCTGCTTGAGTACCGGCATGGGGCTACGCTCGAAGTAGTCGAGGCCAAAACCATCCATCATGCCGATGACCATCCGTTGGGGGTTGTTCATACACTCTCTGAGGAAAAATCCTTAGCCAATGCGACCCTGAACAAAATCAGCCACCGTGGAATTCGCGGGGGATTCAAAAAACGCCGCGGTCGGCCCGGTGGCCACGATCCAACCGTTCAGAAGGAAGAGGCACTCGTCGGCGATCCGACGCGCCTGGGCGGTGTTGTGCGTCACGATGACGACGGTGTAGCGTCGTTTCAGGTCATGAATCAAATCTTCGATTCGCTGGGTGTTGGTGGGATCCAGGGCCGAACACGGTTCGTCCATCAGCAGCACCTCGGGTTGGGTCGCCAGCGTCCGCGCGATGCAGAGGCGCTGTTGCTGGCCGATGGACAGCCGCGAGGCCGGCTCGTTAAGACGGTCGCATACCTCGTCCCAAAGCCCGGCCTGGGTTAAATATTCCCGGGCCCAGTCGGCCTTGGATTTCGTCCCTGCAAGTCCGTGAAAGCGCAGGCCGAAGAGCACATTTTCCAGGATGCTCATCGGAAAGATCACCGGACGCTGCTGAACGATTCCGATGACGCGGCGCACCACGCGCGGATCCACCGCGGGTGCGTAGAGATTCCGTCCGCGATACCAGAGACGGCCTTGGGTCAGCCGTGCGCCCGGCACGAGCTCCAGCGTGCGATTGAGGGTCTTGAGCAACGTCGTCTTGCCGCAGCCCGAGGGACCGAGGATGGCCGTGACCTGCCGTTCCTTGATCTCGCACGAGATCTCCTGCAGGATGGGCTTCTGAAAATAGGCGGTGTGCACCGACTCGCACCGGAGCACCGTCGGAGGGACGGCAGAGGATTCCGACGCCGAGGGAGCCGTTACGGACTCGGGCTCGTGGTGAATCATGGGTGTGGACTCCATCGCCGGACCACCATGGCCAGCGCGTTCGCCAAGAAGAGACCGACGATCAGGACCAAAGCCGTCCCATACGCATGATCGAACGAGACCGCCTCCGAGACCAAAAAATAGAGATGCGTCGGCAGACTCATCACCGGATGGCGCAACCGGAGCCCACCGGGGGTGAAATAAACCGTCGCGGTGAAAAGGATGGCGGCCGCCGAACCGACCGCATGCCCGGCCGCCAGCACGGTGGTGGCGAGAATTCCCGGCCACGCTTTGCGCAGCAGAACCCGGCGCGTCATGTACCACCGGGAAACGCCAAGCGATAAGGCCGCCTCCCGATAGACCCACTCCACCGACCGCAACGCTTCTTCCGACCCGATGAGGATGATCGGAAACATCAACACTCCCAGCGTCAATCCTCCCGCCAGCAGGGAGACCTGGAGGCGGAGGGCCACAACCAGGAACGCATACCCGAAGAGGCCATACACGATCGTCGGAACCGCCGCCAAGCACTCGGCCCCAAAACGGAACGCCTTCGACAGCCATTCCCTTCGGTTGTATTCGGAAAGGTAGATCGCTCCCGCTACGCCCATTGGAAAGGCCATCACCAGGCCAAGCCCGGTCAGCGCCAGAGTCCCCTCGATGGCCGGCCGTATCCCGCCGGCGCTGCCCAAAGGAAAACCCCGCGGGATGTCGGTCAAAAACGTCCACGAGATCACACCGGCCCCTTTGACCAGCAGATAGCCGACGATGGAAAGCGGCATCCAGATGCCCAGCAGCCCACATCCCCATGCCAGGACGGTGCTGAGCCGGTCAGCCCATACCGCCACCGGCGACAGTTTCGGCCACGCACCGGGCCCCGTCCCTTCCCTGGTTTGAACTCTTTCACGCATGTCGAATCAGCCTCCGCTTGAGCGCCCAGATCAGCAGGTTGAGACCCATGACTACAGCGAGGAGCAGTAGCCCGGACGCAAAGAGGACGTGATATTTCAGAGAATGAACGGCCGCTTCCCCCAATTCTGTCGCGATCAGCGCCGTGATCGGCTGTGCGCGGCTGAGCAGCCCCGTGGGCGGCGCGACGGAGTTTCCGCTGAGGATCAGCACGGCCAGTGTTTCACCCACAGAACGCGCCAACCCCAACGCCACCGCCGCAAAAAGTCCAGGCAATGCACAGGGCACCACCACACGACGAATCATATGCCAGCGAGTCACCCCCAACGCCAGCGCCGATTCGCGCAACTCGTGCGGCACCGCACGAAACGCCTCCGCCGCCGTACTGGCAATGAACGGCAGGCTCATCACCGCCAGGATCGATCCCCCCGCCAGAACGCTCTCACCGGTCGGCAGCCCAAACTGCCATGCGCAGAATTTCACCACTGTCACATAGCCAAAAAAGCCATACACCACGGAGGGAATGCCGGCCAACAGCTCCAGACATGGCTGAAGAATGGCCTGAACTGGGCGAGGAGCAACGTCCGAAAGAAAACAGGCAATGCCAAATCCCAGCGGCACTGCAATGCCCAAACTTAATCCCGAAATCATCAGCGTGGAAACCCACGCGTGGAAAATGCCTAACTTGGGCGGATCCTCAAGAGGCGACCACGCGTCGCGAACGATAAACCCCCGTAAGTCCGGTGCATCAGGTCTACAAAACGCCGGCCACGATTCGCGAACCATGAAGACGAAAATTAGAACGAGAAATATCTGAGCGACCATCAGGAGGATAAATGAGATCCCACCCGCGGCGCGATCCTCCCCTGCGCCTCTCGCCCGGTCCCATTGGATGAACACCATAAACCTTCGCTACTGGCTGACGACTTTTACGGGAACATAGCCATGTTCCTCGACCACCGCCTGCCCTTCGCCCAGCAGATAATCAATGAATGCCTTCACGTAGGCATTCGGTTGTCCCTTGACAATCAGGAGGAGCGGACGGACCAGCGGATACCGGCCTGAGAGCACGTTTTCGTTGGTCGGCTCGACGCCTTCATACGAAAACGTCTTCACCCCATCGCTCCGCAGGGCCACCACGGACGAAAAATAGGCAAAGGCGTTCGGGGTCGTTTCGCATTTTTTGATATTCGCTCCCTGGGAGGGCACCTGAATGGCATGGGGAGAAAACGTTTTCTCTTTGAGAATCATTTTCTGCAATATCTCCGTGCTGCCCCCGGCGGCATCGCGCATAAGCAGAACGATCGGATCGGCGGGCAGCGCGGGATCCACATCCTTCCATGTCTTGGCTTCGCCGCTCAGAATTTTGACGACCTCCGCCCGAGTCAGGTCGTTTTTGGCTTTTGACAGGGCACTCTCTTTGTGGCTCGCAAACGCCACGCAGTCCATGCTGAGCAGGAACTGCTGATGGTCGCCCAGCTTCTGCTTCTCCTCGTCCTTGAGATAGCGTGACGAGGTGCCAATGTGCGCAGAACCATCCATCGCCGATTTGATGCCAAAGCCGGACCCGCCGCCTGTCACATAGATCAAAATGGTCTTTTTGGGGAAAGTCGGTTGGACCTTGTCCCACGTCTCGTATTTTTCCATGAAACGGCTCGCCGCATCCGCGACTATCGGCAGGAGCGTAGTGGACCCGGCCACCCGGAGCGTCCCGTCGAAATCATCCCCTCCTCGAACGGGAAATACCTGGGTCACCGTTCCAATCATGACCATTACGATACTCACAGATTTGAACATTGCTGACCTCCTGATGGGTTGAATACGAGTAGAACACCACCCTTCGCTGAGCGCTCAATTTGGAAAAGACTAGTTTTCGGTGAACATCATCCTCATGCCGAAAGGAGGTCCGGCATGGTCGGCGCCGTCGAACGATGAAACTCTTCAGCCGGGGTTTTTCGCGACGTGTCACGCCTCTACGATTGCGAACGAAGAAAGCCTATGCGTTCTTGACTTTCCCGCTCTGTTGGAAAATGATGAGCGGAAACCGCTATGCCGCCTCCTTCCTTTCCAGGTTTCGAATTGATCGCCCAACTCGGTCAGGGCGGAATGGCCACCGTCTGGAAAGCCCGCCAGCTCTCCCTCGACCGGCTCGTGGCCATCAAAATTCTCTCGCCCCGCCTGTCCCAGGATCCAGCGGACGTTGAACGATTCAAGGCGGAATGCAAATCCGCCGCCCTGCTCAAACATCCCGGGATCGTTCAGGTCTACGACGCCTTCATCCACAACGGCCACTACTGCCTCGTCATGGAATACGTGGCCGGCGAAAGCGTTGGTCAGCGGATTCGCCGGAAACAACGATTGAGCGAGGAAGAGGCGCTTTTCATCCTCGATCACGTGGCGCACGCGCTCGACTACGCCTGGAAGACCGCCCGCCTCATTCACTGCGATATCAAGCCGGATAATATCCTCATTGATACCGACGGCTCGGTCAAGGTGGCGGACCTCGGCCTGGCCACCACGCTCGGCGCGATGGCCGGAAAAACCTATTCCGACGAGCTTCTGGGAACGCCCCACTTCATGTCACCCGAACAGATTCGAGGGGGTCAGCCCCTCGACTGCCGCTCCGATATCTACTCGATGGGAGCCTCCCTCTATCAGATGGTCACCGGTCGCCTTCTCTTCGAAGGGCTTCCCGACGATCAGGTTCTTGAAAAACAGCTGACCGGCCAGGTCCCGGACGCCATGGATGTCGTCAGCGGCCTATCCTCCCGCTTTTGCTGGATGGTGGAGAAGATGCTGGCGCGCGACCCGGCCCACCGACACGCCTCATGGGAGGCCGTCATCGGCGACACCGAACGGCTGATGCGAAAACATCCTCCACTTCCGCCGTTCCCTCCCGCCGGTGCCTCCACCATGGCCCGCAGCCGCCGCCGGGGAAAGCCCCCCACGGTCCCAACCACGCTCTCCCCCCTCGACACGCCTTCCCCGGCCACCTCCGGAGGCGACTTTCTTGTCCGCCTTCTGGTGATCCTCCTGATCCTCGCTATTCTAGGCGCGATTGCCTACGTCGCTTACCGCGAGATGAAGGATGGGCAATCGCCTTCCACAACGCTCGTGACGGCCGTCCCCTCCGCGGCCACACCGCCCTCGACAATGGCCCCTCAGGCCGCGCCCACCGTCGCCTCTTCGGAAACAAGCCGCCTCGAGCGGGAAAATCAGGCGGCCGCCATGTACGAGGGCGCCCTCCGTTGGGCCCGCGAAAATCCCGACCGCTTCGATGAGGCCATCGCCCGATTCCAAAAGGTCGCCGAAGAGACCAAAGGTACCCCCCACTCCCTGATGGCCCTGGAAGAGATCAGCCGGCTTCGGCAAGAACGAAATCACGAAATCCAGCGAATCCTGGCCGCCCTCCGGATGGAAGCGGAAGAACAGGCCGGCCAGGGACGCTTCTCGGAGGCCGCTCAACTCTTCGAAAACTACACCAACCGTCTCGCCCAAGAGACACGACAGGCGCGCTTTGCCGAAGCCGCCCGGTACCGGGAACGCGCTGCCCACGAACGGGCCCGACAAGAAAAAGAGACTCAAGCGGCCCGTCATGTGATCTCCGCGGCCTTCCAGGAGGCGGCTGAAGCCCTGGTGAAAAACCGCCCAGCCCAAGCCCTCGAACGACTGCTCGAGGCCGAACGCGCCCCGGAATCGGCCCCTCTTCGGGATCGCCTCCAAAACCCCTGCGCCTGGGTCCGCACCGCTGCCTTTCCCGACCAGCGGATCGCTGAATCCCTGGCCGCTCAGGCTGGCCAGGAGGTGACTCTCCAGCTCGTTTCCGGTCCACGGACGTTGACGATCCAGGAGGTTCGCGACGGAACGCTGATCGGTCTCCAGAAAGTCGTCGCCGCCGAAGGCGGAGCGACCGCCTCCGTCCAGGTCCGGATTCCCCTCTCCGAACTCGCCCCCGCCGAGCGCCTTCAGCGGATGGGACCCGATACCGACCCCGCCGCCGCACTCGTTCGGGGCGCCCTTGCGGCCGAGGCCAAGGACTGGCCCCGAGCCAGGACCTTGTTTCAAAATGTGCCCAACGAATTGGGCGCCGCCCTGCTCGCCGCCCTCGACCGCCGGGCCTCGGCCGAACGCGACTCCGCGTTGGCCGCTCCGTCGGATTCGCGTTCTGCCACCCGACCCTTGCCCCGAGATTTCATGCCCGCTGAGCCCTTTAAAGATCTCCTGCTGGGGGCCAATCCGGCGCTCTCCCCCGACGATATAGAGCTGGAAGCGGATGGCGCGGGGCGCGTTCTCCAGCTCAAGGTCGCCTCCCCTGCGCTCAAGAATCTGGATCCTCTTCCCAAAGTCGCCAATACCCTGACCGAACTTTCGCTTGTTCAGTGCCAGGCCTCCCAATGGGGCCCGATCGCTTCGTTGACTCTTCTCGAACGGCTCGACCTTTCCGGAAGCGCCATCACGGATCTTGCGCCGCTTCGGCCCCTGGCCTGTTTGACCACCCTAAATCTGAACAACACGCGCATCCGCGACCTCTCGTCCCTGCGAACCCTCCCTCTTCGGGAACTGGAACTGGCCGAGACAAAAATCTTTGTTTTTGATGTGCTCCGTTCTCTTCGGCTCACCCGTCTGAATGTGGCACAAACGGCATTCAGCGACATCTCCCTCCTCCGAGAGATGCCGTTGCAGGATCTGAATCTCTCAGGCACCAAAGTTTATGATTTTACTCCCCTGCGCCGCCTTCCGCTCTTGACCTTCGCCGCAGCCGACACGGCCTTCCGCGATCCTTCTCTGCTGACGGAGATGCCCCTGCGGGATCTGAATCTGGCCAATACCAAGATCACGGACTTGGTCGCCATGCGAAGACTCCCGCTTGTCCGCCTCGATGTGTCGGGCACCGCCATTCGCAATCTGGCGCCCCTGCGTGACGTATCCACACTTCGTCATCTGCGTCTCGACCGCTGTCGGATCAAAGATCTTGCCCCGCTGGCTGGGCTCTCGCTGGAATCGCTCAGTCTCAATGAAACGCAGGTCGAAGACCTGACCCCGCTCAAGGGCATGCGGCTGGTCGAATTCGAAGCCGCCCGAACGCCTATCACCACGCTCGAGATCCTCGCCGGAATGCCCCTCCAGCGCGTCATTCTCTCCGAAACCCGGCTCACGGACCTCTCCCCTCTCCAGTTCGCTCCGCTCAAAGAACTTCACGTCCAGGGTCTCCCCCTCCATCTGCTCATTCCCCTTCGGGGGCGCCCCGTGGAGTACCTCTATGCCGATCTGCCTCGCGGTTTGATGATGGGACCCGAACCCTGGCGCCTCTTTCCGAACCTCAAGGAATTCAATGGGCAGCCTCTCCCCGACCACCCCTCCCCTCCGCGCCGCCCTTTCGACCGTTGAGACGCGTATGCGCCCTTTTCTGGCCCTGGCAACGGCTTTCCTCGTGTGGGTCCTGCCCTCCAAACTCCCAACGCTCATTCTGATCGTAGCGGCGTTTCTCGCCGCTGTGCCCCTGGCCCGCCGAGGTGCCTCGCTCTGGCTTTCGTCGCCCGGCGGGCTGGCCGCACTGGCCGTCGCCGCCTACGCCTTCCTCTCTCTGCTCTGGAGTGCCCATCCCGACCTCTCCGCGCGGGAATTGGCGAAGGATCTCCCTGTGGCCCTCGGCCTCTTCGCCCTATCGGTTTGGCTCTCGAGTCCGGATAAGATCGAGACGGCATGTCTCGCCTCCGCCAGTGTGCTGGGCGTGGTCCTGGCCGCTGATGTCCTCCGACTCGCAGCAGCCCTGGGGCCAACCGACCTGCTGGCCCAGGCCCGCTATTTCAAACCTTACTGGCTGACCCATCCCAACACCGCCGGGTTGCTCGCGGTCCTCACCTTCTGGACGGGACTTTATATCGTCCGCACCCGATGGCCTTCCAGGCGAGAAACAGCCTGGGGACTTGGGATCGCCGCTGCCTCCCTGGCCCACCTGTTCGTCATGGGATCCCGCGGTCCCCAGGCCGCTCTCGGCGGAACGGCGGTGGCGGCCCTGGTATTCGCCACCGCCGCCCAGCCACGTCGCCGGTGGTGGGGCCTTTTCGCCGCCTTGCTGCTCGCCGGGCTTGCGGTGGCGGCAGGACCCCATCTCAATGCCCGCTTTCGCATGAACGACCAGTTGGCCGGCCGAACGGTTGTCTGGCGACAGACGTGGGCCTTGACAAGAGAACGACCCTGGCTGGGTTACGGCTATGGCAAAAAGGTCTTCGAAAAGGTCTACTATGAAGACGCTGCACCCCCGCCACCGGCTCCCCACCGTTTTCCCCATCCCCATCACTACTTCCTCTTCGCCCTTTTCCAGGGTGGACGGATCGGCCTTGTGTTGCGTCTTGCCCTCTGGACGCTCCTGGTCCGCGGTCTATGGAAAACCCTTTGCCAAATCCACCGCTGGCACTCCCTGACCCTCCTCATTACCCTTCAAATCCTCGCCCTGCATCTCTACGGCCTGGCCGACTTTCCTGACAGCCAGGCCGCGATGGCCCTCCTGGCCCTCATCGTGCCCGCGCTTGTCCTGACCCGCCAGGCCCCCGAGCGTTTCAAACCGACGACCCCATCCGGGTCACCTGAACATCCGGATGGGGATGATCCGAAAGCCCCCGCCGACACACGGTGGGCGGAGTCCCGCTCTGATAACGGGCCACATTAGGCCCCGCTTTCCAGTCGGGGGGATGACGGGGAGAGTGGGGGAAGTGGAACACACGGGCCGACGCGATCCGGATGAGAGGCCGAGTGCCGAACGCATAGAGCCGCCGCCCCAGATCGTCGTCCTCCTGCCCCCACCCCACATACGCTTCATCAAATCCGTTCACGGCGAAGAAAAGCGATCGGCCCAAGGCAAAGTTGCAAGAGCGAAGTCGGGGTTTGGCCTTGAACCCAAGACCCAACCGCCGCAACCAGGCGTAAAATGCCGCCTTGCGATGGATTCGGCCAAGGCGTTCGCGGTGAACCGGCGTGCACCGCCGATCCCACTCGCCCCCGGAAGTCAAAGCCTCCGCCATGCCCCGCGCCTCTTCCTCGGAAAGGGGAACCATCTCGCCCAGACTCACCTCGCGGGCGCCGAGCCCGTTTAGATGAACGGCGAGCCAGTCGGCGGCCGGAACCGTGTCTTGGTCGAGAAAGGCCAGAATCTCCCCCCGAGACCGATAGGCGGCGTTGTTCCGGCTCCGGGCGGCACGAAAGCCCGCATGAGGTTGCCACACGTGAACCGTGGGAAAGGGCAATCCCGGCGCCAGAGTCTCGAGCATCTCGCGAACCGATGCGTCCGACCCATCGTCCGCAATGATCCATTCCAGGGGGCGAACCGTTTGGCGCGCCAGCGCCAGACCCACAAGCCGAAGCGTCGCCGCCGAATTATGCGCCGTGGTAATGACGGTAACCGTCGCGATCGGTAATAAACCCACCGTTGGCTCCCCGGCCGATCGGGTTGGTGGAGGATAGGGGATTTGAACCCCTGACCTCTTGAATGCCATTCAAGCGCTCTACCAACTGAGCTAATCCCCCGAACTCGCCAGGGTAGCGAAAATCGGGGATAGCCTAAAAAAAGGCCGTTCCCACGTCAAGTATTTTTCGCCTTCGCCCTACCGTTTGACCCGGGCATTCCCTTCCCAAATGCTCCAGACCTCCTCCTCGTCGGCCGGCTGAGCGTAGTCGGTCAACATCGTCACCGCCAGCACCCCCGTGGCCCATCCGAACTGGAGCCACTTCTCCGGCGGCCATCCCTTCAGGATGCCATAGAGCAGCCCCCCCACAAAACCATCGCCTCCACCGATCCGATCCAGCACTCGAATCTCTCGCGGTTCGACCTCCTGCCACGCGCCGTCGGCGCGCATGATGGCGCCCCAGAGATGGGTATCCACACTCAACACCTCCCGGAGCGTGGTCGCAAAAACGGAGACGTTCGGAAAACGCCGACCCGCTTCCTCGATCATCCCCTTGAACCGTTCCATCTGCCCCCCAAGCCCCTTTCCGCCGGTTTCTGGCCCTTCGAGCCCCAGGCAGAGCTGGAAGTCCTCCTCGTTGCCCACGAGAATATCGGCCGCCTCGGCGATCTCCAGGAACGCCGCCCGAAGCTCCCTTTCGCGCCCCTTCCAGAAGGAGGCCCGATAGTTGAGATCGAACGAGACCACCGTCCCGTGCTTCCTGGCCGTCCGTACGATCTCCAGGCAAAAGGCGCTCGTCTCCGGAGAAAGCGCCCCTATCAAACCCGAGAGATGAACAATCCGAACCCCTTCCCGACCGAAGATGCGTTCCAAATCAAAATCCTTCGCTTTCAGGGTCCGACCCACCTCTCCGGCCCGGTCGTTGTGCACCCGCGGCCCTCGCAGGCCAAATCCCATGTCCGCCAGGTTGAACTGGTGCCGATACCCCCACGGCCCTCCCTGCGGAACCTCCGGCCCTTCGACCTCCATGTGGCGGCTCGCCAGGTTGTCGCGGATGAAGCGAGCGATGGGGCTTCCCTTGACAAAGGTGGTCAACACCTTGACCTTCATGCCCAAATAGGCCGGCACGCTGGCCACGTTGGTTTCCGCACTGGTGGCCTGCATCACAAACGTGTCACTGCAGTGGAAGGGCTGACCGTGCAACGGCGTCAGTCGGACGCCCATGCTCGTCGGCACCAGCAGATCGAAAAGGCAACCGGATCGCAATTTCAGACTCATCTCCACTCCTTTAAGGTTGCGCCAATTTTATACCGGACCGGGCTCCAAAAAACAAGCCATCCTACGGTCTTCACTACGCGCTCACCGTTCGCGCCCGGGAAGCTCCGCCATTCGTGCGGGCAAGGGCGCCGTGCCGGATATGTGATGCCAGACCACCCGCTCCGATGGGGAACGCCGATCGCCCCTCTTCGCCCACCACATCTCGGCGACTCGCTCCAGGGGCGTCCCGTTCAGCACCTCCCCTCCCATCACCCAATCGCCCGCCACCGCTCCCTCGACCCGTGCCCCGAACCAGCCCACCGCCTCTTCGGCGGTCAGGCCGTTCGCCACCTCACGCAACCAGCCGGCCTCCTCGAGAACCGCCGGTCGCAGCTTCAGAACGGCCATCCGATAGGCCGCCACCGGATCTTGCCGAGCTCGCCCCGTTCTCACGCTGACCACCTCGTCTGGCCTCCGCTCCATAAGGTTCTGGACATACCGCCGCCAGCGATCGTCCGCCAGCCGTATGGCCAGAGCCGCCTCCACCGGCGAGAGCCGTTCGCCTTGCCGTGCCAATTCCGCAAGCACCGATAAGGCCTGGCGCCCCTCCTCCTCACTGCCCAGCGCACCCAGGGCATAGGCTTGCCACAGCCGGTATTCCGGATCGCCCCACCTTGGAACTTCGGGCAGCCACCGACCATCCCACGCGACCATGGCCGCCTCTTTCTCCAGCCGCTGGTGAAGGACGGGAATCCCCTCGGCCTCGCGGGCCAATGCCCGCCAGGCCTCTGCCTCGCCGGCCGCCAGCCCCCGCTTCACCGCCCCCTGCCAGACGACCAACCGATCGTATCGAATGCGATCCTCCCGGCTCAGTCGGAGCCGTTCGTCGCCGGTAAGGGCCGGGACCCGCAGAGGATCCGGCCTCTCGGCCGCCGGATCGAAGCGCGCCGGAAGGAGACTCCGAAGCGGATCGCTCGGCCGGAAAAGCCATCTGATCCAGGGTTCCACCGTTCGCTCACTCTCCGCGATCTCCTGACGCCATCGCCCCCCTCATCGGGAACCGCCGGTGGAACCGGCGGGGAAGGCGCCGTTTCGATCCGCTCCTCAACCCGTGGTTCGCGCTCGCGCGCGTTGGGTTCCGGCGGCTTAGGACGAATGACCACCCGCTCCTCCTCGGGGGAAGGATGAGTTTCCACAGGCAGTGATGAGGGCTCGGTCGTGATCTGCTCCGGCAACTTGTCGGAGGGTTCCTCCTCCCTGGACGTCTCCGCAGGAGATGCCTCCGGCGCCTCTTCCAATGAGGCCAATTCGGAAACGGCAGGGACTCGCAACGGAGAGACGCCAGGCGCGGAAAGCTGCCGAAACACCCTCCACAGCGAAAGCGCGAGAATCGCAACTAGAAGAAAGGCCCATCCCGTCCATGCGGGTGGTCGGACCCGTCGTGGACGTTTCCCTCCTGGCACCGGATCGGGCTGCTCCATCAGATCACGAGTCGGTAGCGGCTCCCCCAGCGACTCGTTCCCGGGCTCGTCGGCGCGGCTTGCCGTTCCCCGCTTCAGCAGGGCCATCAGTTCCTCTCGCATGGCGCGGGCGCCATCGCCGTTCCAGGGGGCCTCCGGCCCTCCGCCGTAACGCCGATGAGGATCGAATCGCATGGCCCGCCCAATCACCAGGGCCAATTGGGGATGAGCCTCGAAGACAGGATGGTCGAAGCCGGTAAACGCGGCGCAGAAGGCCGCCTCGTCGCCCGACCGATGGATCAGGGCCTTGACGGCGGCGGGTTCCTCCAGCGGCAGACGAACCATCGCCGGACGGCCCGTCAGCGTCTCGTAGAGAACATACCCTAACGCAAAAAGATCCGACTGGGGCGAGCCCCGTTGAAGAGGTTGAGTGACCAGTTCGGGGGCCATGTAATCGAGTGTGCCGGGCGGCAACCCCGCCATCGAAAGCGTTCCATCCTTCTCGCAGGCCACGCCCAGATCCAGCAGACGGGCCTCTTCAGGATGTCCCGCCGGCGCATACAGATTGGAAGGCTTGAGGTCCCGATGCGCCAGTCCGGCATCGTGGAGCGCGGCCAGTCCTTCCAGGTACCGTTGAAAGAGCGCCACCGTCTCGTCCAAGGCTAAACCTTCCGGTTCAGCGATCAGCCGTTCCTTCAACGTCTCCCCAGGAAGGTACTCCATGGCCAGACAGGGCGATCCATCTGGTTCTGGCTCGACCCACCACTCGAACAGTCGCGGCAGCGCGGCATGTCGAAGTTGCTGAAGCCGGCGCATCAGATCGGCTTCCCGCTGGAAGCGCCACTCGTGCCGCCGGGAGCGCAGCTGCTTGAGCGCGGCCTCGCGGCCGGAGCGGAGACCGAGGACCCGATAGACGCGGCTGAATCCTCCCTCGCCCAGAAAACCGTTCGCCTGCCACCCTTCCGTCTCCCCTTTCCATACGCGAGGCCGAAGGCCAGCCAGCGCCCTTCGAACCTGGGAAAATGTCTCAAACCGCTGAGAACGATCGGGAGCCAAACAGGTCCGCAGAAAGGCTCCCAACCCCTCGATCGCCTCCAAGACTCCCGCCGGACACCGGGGTTCCGGAAGCCGCTCGCCCGCCCACCGTCGGAAAAAGCCAATCTCCGGATGGTCCCCCAGCGGTTCAAAGGCTTTAAACCCGGTCAACACCTCGAATGCGAGAACGCCAAAACTGAAGATGTCTGACACCCCATCGCCAGCGAAGCCATCCAGACGGGCAAATTCCGGCGCCATGTAATCGAACGTCCCCGCCCACCCTTCGGCCGCACTCAGACTCAGCCCCGCGGCTCCACCGGCGCGGCGCGCCAGGCCAAAATCCATCCACTTGACCGCTCCATCGGAGCAGAGAAAGAGATTGGAGGGTTTGAGATCCCGATGAGCCACGCCCTTGCTCTCGGCATGGATCAGCCCTTCCAGAGCCTGATCCAGAATGGCCAAGGCCTCCCCCCACGGCAGCCCGCGCCGTTCCCGCTTCAAACGACTGGCCAGATCCTCTCCTTCCAACCGCTCGCAAATCAAACCGACCCCTTCATCCCACCCCTCCGATCGCCACTCCACCACGCCGAAGCAGCGAACGATATTCGGATGAGCCAGCGCGGTCAGCGCCCGGATCTCCCGCTCCAGATGGATCCGTTTGCGAAGCCGCTTGAGCGCAACGATCTGGCCGGCCCGAACTCCGGCCTCGGGCCACTCGCGTCGGCAAATCGCCTCGAAGACGGCACCGGTCGCCCCCTCCCCCAGCTTGCGACGAATTTCGAAATCCCCTGGCTCTCTATGCTCCGCCGGCATCATACCCCTTACGTCCCTGCACCCTCCCCGGCTGCGACACCCGGTGCGCGCTCCTCTTCCGGAGGCAACCACGTTTCCATGGCGTGAAGAAAAACTCGGATTCGCGAGAGAGGCGCCCGTCGCCGCCAAGCCCCCACCGAAACCCCCGCCTCCTGATATTCCCCCCACAACGAGTTCGCTTCTCGGATCAGCCGATCGAGTTCCGGCCTCCGATCTGCCCCCCCTCGGGCCAGCCAGACCTCATAGCCGCGCCACACCTGGTCCATCCACGGCCAGACGCGCTCCCAGACGCGCACCGCCATGGGACTCGCCGCGGGAAGTGATTCCCGCCACGCCAGTGCCGCCGGATCGCTCAAAAAGGGACTCGCTTCCGAAAGTCCGTCCACCCCCTCCGTCATGGCCGCCAATTCGCGCTGCCACGCCATCCAGTCGTCCACATAGCGATCCCACTCCCGTGGATCATGAGCCGATGTTCCCTCCCGAATCCAACGGTAGAGCGCGCGCACCCGTTCCGGCCGGAGCGTTTCGCTCTCCTCCTTCTGCCGGGCCAGAGAGTCCCGCGCCCGTGCGAGCCACCGCCGCTGCGCTTCCCGCAGATAGTTCGTCCAGCCCACGCCCCTCTCCTCGAGCCGCCCCGCCAGCATGAGGGAGGGAAGCGGCAGCGGCTCGCCGCTCCATCGTTCGAGCCAGCGAAAGGCGGCCTGAACCGCGGCATGACGACGCTTGATCGCCTCGAGATCCGACCCGACCGCCTGTTGTTCCTGGGCCCATTCTCCTCTGTCCTCTTCGCGGACGTCGGCCTCCGCTGGCGGCCATGTGGGAGGGATCGTTTTCGGCTCGTCCGGAAGGGGCATCGAGGGCTCCGGAGCGAGAGGGAGCGGCAACGACTTCTCAGGCATCGAAGGCGCATCGGTCGGCGTCTCAATCCGGAGGGCTGCCGGCTCTGTGAAACGCCGCTCCTGGCGCACCCGCCATACCCAGACCCCCAACCCCAGAACAGCCAGGAGTAGCACCGCCCCCCTCAGGCGCCATGGCCCGATCTGCCGGGAGAAGGTCACAACTGGCCTGTCGCCCAGGCGCGGAGTCGAAGGAGGAGAACCCACCCGAACCAGGATGAAGGTGATGTTATCCTCTCCTCCCGCCCGCATTGCCTCCGACAGCAGTCGCCTCGCCAGCTCCTCAACCTCGAGCGGCTGGTTCAGAAGGGTGGCCAACCGATCGCGGGGTAGACTGTTGTAGAGACCATCCGTGCACAGGAGAAAAAGATCGCTTTCTCTGACGGAAACGGGCGCCACATCTGCTTCGACCGCCCGGCGAACCCCCACGGCACGCGTAATGACCCCTTGGTAGATAGAAGGAATCGCCTGATCGGGGGAAAGCCCGGCCATGGAGGCTGCCGAATGATCCCGGGTCAGCTGTTCCAGAAGGCCATCCCTCAGACGATACACCCGGCTGTCTCCCGCATGGACGGTGGCCGCTTCGTCGGGACGATCGGGATCGAAGAGAAGCGCCGCTACGGTGGCCCCCATGCCCGGATAACCTTCGCGGGCGGCATATTGGCGAATCCAGGCGCTGGCCGCATTCAATGCGTCGCGGCATTGTTGAATCCGACCGGCCAGGGAATGGCCATGTCCCGTGAGGGCCGCCCGCAGAAAATCGGCCGTGGTCCGGCTCGCCACATCGCCGCCGTTCAGTCCGCCAATGCCATCGGTCACAGCAAATACGCCGGCCGTGGGCTCGCACAGGAAGGCATCCTCATTGCGGGATCGAACCCGGCCGCGGTCCGTCCGGGCCGCGGCGCGCAAACGGCTGAAGGGGGCATCGGCCATGACCCGTCAGCCTATCACAGGGATCAGCGGATGGGCAATTGCCAGTACGAGAGCGGGAACACCCCGCGCGGCCGGCGTGGAAGCGCCGTCGGAGGCGCCTCCACGGCAACGCCAACCGAACGGCTCTGGTCGGTCCGGTCCACCCGAAGCGGCTCTCCGGCGGAAGCCGCTTCGTGGAGGAACAGACCCGACTCGCTCCCCTCGCCCTCCACTCGAACCGGGATCAGGCCGGCCGGATTCCGTAGCCCGATCGGCGGCGTGCCACTCAGGGATTCGATCTGCGTCTTGACAAGCGTCAGGCGCTCGACGGTCGTTCGAACGAGGCGTGCGGGGTCCGACGATGAGTCGGACGACGGAAGGCCGGGATCTGATGAGGGAAGCACAATGAAGCGGGTTCCGCTCTGGGAGGGGGGCGGGGTGACACCCGGCGCCACAATAACCACATTGTCCTCGAAGAAGATCTTGCCCGGAGGCGAAGAGGAAGGGGGCGCGATCGGGCTCCCATTGGAGGGAGGTGGAGGAGGGGGGGCGGCCTGGGCCCCTTTCGGCGCCGGGGGAAGGAGAAGCATCGCAATCAGCGGTAATCCATACCAATGTCTCATGGAGGGTCTCCTAAAACTGGACCATGGCTCTCACGTGAAGGCGTCCGGCTGATTCGACCGTCAGCCCCTGCTCCTCGAGTTCGGCCCGGCCGGACAGGGGGACGCCGTAGTCCAGCTGGGCTTGAATGTGGCCGAGCCAACTGAAGCGAAGGCCCCCGCCCGCACCGGCCAGAGTCAGGCTCTCGGTCGTGTCGGCCATGGACTCCCAGCCGGCATGGCCGGCATCCGCAAATCCAACCCCCTGAAGCCCCATTCCACCGCCGATATCCCACACGGGGGTCCGCACCTCGAGGGATCCCCAACCGCCCCAGTCGCCCATCACGGCGCGTTCGGGAAATCCGCGAATCGAATCCATCCCTCCGAGCGCCATCTGCTCCACCGCCGGCAACGAGCCGGTACCGATCTGTCCTTCGAGCCGGACCGCGGCCATCCATGTCCGACCGGCGGCGGTCTCGGGGCGGCCGAGCGCCTGCAGGCGCCGAACGCGACCCCGGACCGCGCCGTACCCCTGCTCGAGACCCGGACGAAAGGCGTGAATATCCGCCTCATCGCCGGGAAGAAAACCGGCGGCGAGTTCGAACTCCCAGAAGGTACGGCCCTCGAGGCCATCCGGTTGAAAGGGCGTTCGTTGAAGGGCGAGGGTCAGCGGAATCGCATCGAGGGTTTTTGTCCCGGACTCGATCGTTCCGCCCGCCGCCGTCTCGACCGAGAACTGTTCCTCCTGCCGGCGGAAACCTGCCCCGCCGATCGCCACCCATTCGCCGCTAGGATTGGCCTGAAGACGCCACCCCGCCTGGACTCCGGCAAACCAGCCGGCGCCACGGATTCGAAAGATCTCCGCGATGTCACGCGCCTCCACGTCGGCATAGCCGGCATACCAGAGGGTATGCCCTCCGCGGCCCGCGCGGAACGGACGATAATAGCTCGCAGCCCCCGAGGCGGCCGCGCCGTCTCCCGCCGAGAACGGACCGGCATAGAGGGTCAGGATATCATCTCGCCGGGTCAGGTTGAGATGCTGAAGGACAAGAGAAGCGCGCCATTCTCCGCTGGATTCAAGCCCAGCGTTATCCACCGTCAGGGCTCCGTGGAGGGGAACCCGTTCGGTGATGGCGCAGGCCATGTCCACCACGCGCCGGCTTTCACCCTCCGTGGTTTCTCGGCGCACGGTCAACACCGGATCGGCCGTAAGATCCGGATGGGCATTGAACGAAAGAAGCGTTTGATACACGAACCCCTCCTCGAACGGCCGCCCCTCGTCAAGGCCGGAGAGACGATAGCGCAGTTAGGCCTCATCGAACCATCGCCCGTGGAAGGGAGTGCCATCAGGATTCGTCAGGGTGAGACGACCGATACGGCCCAAGTCTACGTCGAAAACGGCGGTTCCGGAGGGGGGATCGGGCGGCCGCACACGCACGGCGGCAAAAAGGTAACCGGCCTCGCGCAGGCGGTCGGCAAGGGCTCGGGCGGCGGCGTCCAGATCCGGCACGGCGAGCGGCTTCCCCTCCCACTCCCTTCTCCATTCGTCCCATGCCGGCAGAGCAGCGGCCATCTCGCCGTCGCCCTCCAACCGGATTCTTCGAATGACGGCCGGGGGCGAATCGCTTTCCGCGCCGGCCGCCATTGCAATCACCCATACCACTGCCGCCATCGCCGCTCGCCATCCCACCGTCCTTCTCATCGCACGTGTCCCTGACTCCCGATGCGTATAAAAAAAACGGCCGGAGTCCCTTTACCCCGGCCGCTGTGTTTTGTAGCAGAAGGCGCCTCTGTTCCCAAAACAGGGACGAACTCAGGATGCCAAGCGCGCGGCAATGCGAAGGAGACCTTCGACCAGTTCCTCGTGGGCCCGCGCAAACGGCAGCTGCCCTATGATCAGGGGAACCTTGTCCTGAGCATAACCGCCCCGAGCCGCCACCGTACAGTCCGGCGCATACCCGACCGAATCGTTGACAAAACTGAGAACGAGCGAATGAGGAAATCCGGCGGCGGCGCAAACCTCGTTCTTGATGGCCTGGAAAGTTTCGAACGGACTTCCCAGCAGGGCCACGGGATCAATCCGCAGGCCGTGCAGTTCCGTCTCAGGAGTCAGCGTCTCGCCGCGTTCCATCCGACACAGAATGCGCCGAAGTGCCAACGCATAGACCGTCTCCATCCGGGCATTCCACTCCGTCTCCTCCGTGGCATCCGTGGTTTCGTCGGCCTGAAGCCGGGATTCCGACTCGGCCAGAAGGCGGCGCACCCGGGCCCTGTCCCACGGTTGGCGGGAAAAGGCGACCCGCTCGCGCGCCGTGACCAGGGGCCATGTCTCGATCGGTCGGGCCGTGGCGATGGCCTGCCGCGCGGCGCGGGCATATCGGCCAGCGACGATATCCAGAGCGAGAAGCGATTCGTTTTCCGGTTTGTGTGCGACGCAACTGTTGACATCGCCCTGCGCGCCCTGCAGAAAAAGGCCGGTGACTTTCCCGTCGGGATAGTCCCGTTCCAGAAGATGGGTGGCCACGCCAGGCCAATCGCCGTGTATCCAGCGGGTCTGATCGCAGCAGACGACCGGGTGACAGCCATAACTGGTTGCAAACCCAAGAAGGGTTCCCTCCAGGTCCCGGAGAACCAGCGCATAGCACTCCCGGTCCGTCAGTTCCGGATGCGCGGGCTCCCAGTCGGCCCGGAGACACTCCTCCAGCGGTGGGGCATCCCGGTCATATTCCCGATTCAAGGCCACGCCCCGGCAGGGCGCTGAGCCGAAATAAAGGCGGGCCGGTTGAAGCGACCGAAGCGCGTCCAACCCTGCCCGGGCAAGCGGTTGGGCAACGTTTCCAGATAGGGTTCGTCGGGGGCGTCCCAGCCGATGTACGGCCCGTGTTGGGTCCGCTGTGGGTGTGGGTGGCACACACAAGAATGGCGTCGTCGTCGAGTCCGGCGCGCGTTCGAATCCTCGCCCGGACCTGTTCCGTGATGGCGAGGGTCACTCCAATGAGGTCGCAGCTGATGAGGAGAACGGTCCTCCCCTTCTCTTCGAAAGCGACGGCCCGAGCCCAGAGTCGGTCCCGGATCCCGATCGAATGACGACACAGAAAGGGTCCGAATCCGCTGAGTTCCACGCCGACACGCGGCGTGATGTCGGCCCGTCCGAAACCGGCTTTCATCGGCGCATCCTCTTCTGGTGGCACTCCCACGCCTTTTGAACCTCCGGCCCATGATCGGTCACCTTGCGCACAGCGTCAACCAGTTGCCGGATGTAGGTCTGCGAGCCCAGGAGATGGACATGCCCGAGAATCAATGCCGTCTCCTCGACGCCTCGCTCTATATTGGGCAATCGAAGATGCCGGTAGTCCTGGATCCTCTTGGGACCCCGGAAGGGGATGGGACTTGTTCGATCGTAGAGATTGAGGAGCGGGCTCCGGTAGACCGGCCAGTAGGGGTTGCCCATCGGGCAGCCTTCCGCCGCCAGCGCGTGTGCAAAGGCCTGTTGGGAGACGCCACCGGCCCGGGCCGGATCGTAGAAACAGGTCAAACTGTAGTAGGCCTGACGGGTCACACGCGGATCCCGGCGGGCGACGCGGAGGGGACCGCCGATGGTCTCGAGTCCTTCCCGAATCTGCGCGGCCCGCTGTTCCCGAAGAGCCGTTTCGGCCGCCAGCCGTTTCAGACCACCCTCAACAGGACCGCCTGCATTTCGGTCATCCGGTAGTTATGGCCATAACGGTTGGCCGGCTCCAGCGGCTCAAACGCGTTCTTCCGCACGTTCGCCGGCGCCCATCCGACCTGTTTGAGCGCAAAGACGGTCCGATAGATCTCCGGATCGTGGGTGGTGACCGCACCCCCTTTCCCCGCGGTCAGAACCTTGCTCTACTGGAAGGAAAAGCTGCCGGCGTCCCCCAACCCCAACGCGCCTGCCCCCTTCCCGCGCCACTGGCTCTCATGCTGGTGAGCGACATCTTCGACCACCTTGAGACGGTGCCGACGGGCGATGGAGAGGATCGCGTCCATATCGCACATGCATCCGTAGAGATGGACGGGAATGACGGCCTTGGTTCGGTGGGTAATGGCCTTCGCGAACGAGTCGGGATCGAGCGTCAGCGTTTCAGGATCCACATCGGCAAAAACGACATTCGCGCCGATGTCCATCGCAGCCTGAGCCGTGGCCACCCAGGTCATTCCGGGAACAATCACCTCATCGCCCGGTTCCACCCCTACGGCCTGGAGCGTGCACTGAAACGTTACCGTGCCATTGGCCAGGGCTACGGCATGCCGGGTCCCGATAAATGCCGCAAATTCCTCGCAGAAGGCTCGTTCGTGAGGATCCAGCCAGCTCCATCGGCCCGAGCGCACCACGTCCCTCATGGTCCGCTCCTCCCACACCTCGGACGGGGGCCACCGGGGCGGGGGCAGGCTCACGGCCTTTGGGCCGTCCAGAACGGCCAGAGACCAGGTTCGCGAACGGGAAACAGGCGTGGCAGTTCCTTTCCTTTTTTGCGCATGGCTTTCTTCTGAGCCTCAGTGAAGCAGGGAAACAAGGGTTTTTCAACAATCCGATCTTGCAATGAGGTATCTTTTTTTTGCTATATCCCAAAGCCATGATCGATCCCGCCCTGACGGCTCTCCTCCTGCATCCAGAACGCTGGACTCTCGTGGCGACGGGACTGCCCCTGAGGTCCGCGCGCGTTTCCACCAGCCGAAAGCGCTGGATCGCACGCCGCTCCCGCCCGCATTCCCACGCCGAGATCCTGATGGCGGTTCGAGGGCGGACGGCTTACGGACTGGCCGGCCGGTTCGTCCCGGTCCGTCCGGGAACGGTGGTTTTATTCCGACCGCTCGAACCCCATCAGAGCGGTTATCCCCGGGACGAAGCGGCGCTCGAGCATCTCGGGTTCAGCCTGATGCGCGACCACTTCACGGTCCGCCGCGTCTTGGTCGAAAAGGGGCGGTGGTATTCCACGCTTTTGGCCGGTGGTGCGGTCGCCTGGTCGCTGCCGAACTGGATGGCCGTTCCGAGAGAAGACGAATCCCAGGATTGGCTGGCCTTCCGCCTTCGGCAAGTGGTGATGACGCTGGCGGAGGCGGTCCTGATGGCCAAGGATGTCCCGGCCGGCCCTCGGGCGTCTCACGAGATGAGACGCGCGATCATTCACTCCATACAGTGCCATCTGGAACAGACGGCCGGACGCGGCGACACACTCGAGTCCCTGGCGCGCATCGCGGGGTACAGTCCTTTTCATTTTCACCGGCTTTTCACGCGGGGGACCGGATGCCGCCTTCACGACTTTATCAACCGTTGCCGTCTCCAACGGGTTCGGGCCCGTCAGGGGGAGGGATGGACCCCCCGGGCGATCGCCGAGGAGCTTGGGTTCTCTTCCCCGCAAGCATTTTCCCGCTGGCGGCATCGGTTCGGCCCCGCGCTCAAGAATTTCTAACGACACCGCGCGTCAGACCTGGCGCCGGGCGGGTTCACTCTTCAGCTGTTCGGGGGTGTTTGATGCCCGTACCGTACGGAGGCAGGGGCGGCCGTTCGTGAGCGCCCATGTTCCAAGCAGGAATCTTGTCCCGGGCCCTTCGGGGTCGCATGCTCTAGTAACGGCTCGTGGTTTCACCTGAACGGCTGGCATGATACCAACCGTCAGCTACCATATGTCCAGATTCAAAACTTAATGAGATGCGACCCCCAAAACCCACCAAAAGCCCAGTTGATCCCGATCCCGATAGCGATTTGGAAGAAGACAAGCCCCAACCCTCATCATAGAGGGTCACATCATAGAGGGTCACGTCTCGATATTCGGTCACATCATAGAGGGTCACGTCTCGATATTCGACATTCTGCTAACCGTGCCTCTCTTCCTCCTTTTTCCTTGGGGGCAGCCCTTGAACAATGATTCAATCGCCTTTTGGCCCAGCAGATTAGGGCGAATGAATAGGGGGATGTGGTTGGTGCCCTAATCGTTGCCGTGGGACCGCCTTTCGTGGGAAAAGGACTTGACGGACCACACGGGAAGGCGGACATTATAACCCAAATCAAGGAGTTCCGCATGCGCCCTACCACGTTCATCACCGCGGTGTTCGCCCCCCTTCTGTTGGCAGCCACCAGTCAGGCCGCCGTCATCCGGCCTGGCGTCTTCGATGCGCGGGCCGACCTAGGAATGGAAGTGCCCGTAGGGGATTACGATGTTCCCCCGGTCTCCCTCGGCCTGGGATACTTCCCCGCGCCCAATCTCGAAGCCGGCGTTTTCCTCGGCTATCGGAAAATGGGATGGGACAGCTACTGGCGCAACAGTGGGGTGTGGGAATTGGGCCTGTTTGGCGAGTATCACCTGGACGTGAATTTCCCCCTTCACCCCCACGCGGGCATCCGCCTTTCCCTTCTCGACGGCGACGAGTCGAGCGACACCGTGGGCCAGCTGTTGATCTATAGCGGAGCGAAGTATTTTCTCTCCGAATATGTCGCGCTGGCGGCCAACATCGGGGTGGCCTTTGCGACCGATTCCATTTTCGATGTCACCACGCTGACGATTTCCGAAACCGAAGTCCGATCGGAAGGGGGCGATTCGGTCGGTCTCTTTCTCAGCGTGGGAATTCGTTACTTCTATTGAGCAGGTTCCGGCTCGTTCAGTTCCCCCAGGGCAGGCGCTTCGACCGTTTCGCGTTTGATGGTGGGTCGGACGCGGGGACTGACGGGATGATCGGATAGCCGGATGTAGACCTCCACGCGGCGATTGAGGGGGTGGCCGTTAACCGGATCGTTCGGCGCGATCGGCCGTTCGAAACCATAGCCGGTCGTTGTCATGCGCGTCCGATCAATCCCATAATGGACCGCCAGGTGCTCCTTGACCGCATTGGCCCGGCGGAGGGACAGGTCTTTATTGTACTGGGCGCCGGACCGCCGCCGCCGGTCGGCATGCCCCTCGATCTTCGCTGTGGCCCCCGGATCTCGCGCCAGGGTACGTCCCACGATTTCGAGCTCACGGAAATATTGCGGCTTGATCACGGCCTGGTCCGTGTCAAAGTTCAGGTAAAGGGTGTGCCGGATAAGGTCGTCAGCCTTGAACAGGGGATCTGTTCCATCCTCCAAAACCTCGTGACCGTCGGAGACGCCGCCCTCATCGGTATCCCACTTGAGCGGGTTCGTGCCGACGATATGGACTTCGGCTCCGTCCAGTAAGCCATCGCTGTCGGTGTCGGGATTGAGGGGATCTGTCCGATAGCCGTGTACCGCCATCACTTCCTCATAATCGGTCAGGCCGTCGCCGTCTGTGTCCGGTTTGAAGGGATCGGTTTTGTACACCTCGCGCTCTTCGACGTCGGTCAGGCCGTCGCCGTCGCTGTCCAACGCTCCTCCCGCAGCCATCAGTTTTGGGGGTACACGGGCGCCCCAGGTCCAGTCGGCACCGATTTCGAGGATGCCGTTGCCTTCGCTGCCATTGCCTGGGCCGGAGAGGATGAATCGGCCATCGGCCCGGATGGCCCATTCATCGTTGAGATGCCACAGCACGCCGCCGCCTGCTCGAAGACCCAGTTCCCATTGATGCCCTGTCTCTAGTTCCTCCGAGGTGTGGCGGAGGTGAGCGCCGGCTGCCAGATAGGGATCCAGCTTCCACCCACGAATCAGATGGAGAACGCCCTCGCCGCCCGCGCCGATCATCCAGCAACTGTCCCAGTCGGGATTCCGATCGCGGGTCGGACGGCTCTTCGCGTCGGCCCGGGGAACGAGGAACAGAAAGCCTTCCCAATTCCACCACGAATTGACCTCATAACTGAGGCGGCCCGTCAGAAGAGGCGCCGATTTGACCCATTCATCGCCCTCAAAGATCATCACGCCCACGCTGGCGCCGGCCGACCATGGAAAGGGACGTTCATCTTCCGTCGTCATCGCCGCATACGCCCGCCCTGCGATAGCTGTTCCCAACGCAAGCGCCCCGATGGATTTCCACGCGCATATCCTCATGAGACAACTCCTTGAATCTTTCGCGTTACACTACCCCGCCCCCGCCGAAAAATCAATCGGCGATTTTCGGTCCGGGCCGGCCGTCACCAGGGGAACGAATCGTACCGGGAGTCCCTCCTCGCGGAGGATCCGATCATCGCGTTTCTCATACCGGATGAGCCGCTGGCCCCATCCTTCGCCCACAGGAAAGATGGCCCGCCCGCCGTTGCGAAGCTGGGGCCACAACTCGCGCGGCTCGCGCGCGGCGGCGCATGAGCCGATGATGGCGTCAAAGGGGGCCTCTTCCGGCCACCCCGCCCGACCGTCGCCGCACCGAATGCGGACTCGGTCTGCGTAGCCTTCCCGCTCGAGAACCGCCGAAGCCCATCGAGCCAGCTCGGGAACAATCTCGATGCCGAAGACCATCTGGCCCATTTCCGCCAGCACGGCCGCCAGATAGCCGCATCCGCTACCGATCTCCAAAACCCGTTCACCGGGCTCGAGCGCCAGTTGTGCGATCATGTGCGCCACAATGAAAGGTTGGGAGATGGTCTGTCCGAAACCGATCGGCGTGGGATGATCGCCATAGGCTTCCTCCGGGGAACACGCAGGATCAGGAATGAACCGATGGCGCGGCACTGCCCCCATCGCCTGCAAGACCCGCCTGTCCCGAACGCCATACCGGATCAGCGTCTCCACCATCGCCGCCCGCGCATCTTCCCATTCTTCCTCGCGCCTGTTCATGGCTTCGGCTTTCGTGGTTGTGGGTGACGTTCTTCCACCCCCGCACAATCCTATCACAAAAACGGCGCCGGCGTGACTCGCTTCTCTTTCGAGCCCCGCGCCTAGTCGGGGCCAGGCCGACGGCCGCCAAAGGGGCTCCCTCCTTGACAGAACACGCCGCGGGTGATAAGGTCCGATGGAATTCATCCTGGAGGTTTCCCCATGCTGCACGATCTGGCCCGCATCCGGGACCGGAAAACCGGTCGAGTCTCCTCGTGGGATCAAACCGGCCGCAACAACGACTTCTGGACCATCCCGCCGGGCGAATCGGTCGTCCTGGCCGATCTGCGGGGTCCTGCCCAGATCACCCATCTCTGGATGACCCAGCCGAATCACTACCGCGAGTGTCTGTTGCGGATCACGTGGGACGACGCTCCCCGCCCGAGCATTCTCGTCCCGCTCGGCGACTTTTTCGGGCTTGGCCACGGCCTCGTCAACTCGTACCAATCGCTTCTCTTTTCCGCCTCGACAAGCACGCCCGGCCAGTTCAACAAAGGGTGCGCCCTGAACTGCTATGTCCCTATGCCTTTCCGCGAGCGGGCTCTCATCGAACTGGTCAATGAGAGCGCAGAGCCGCATCGCCAGTTCTTTTATGTGGATTATGAGACGCTTCCTGACTGGCCGGAGGATGCCGGCTATTTTCACGCCGAATTCCGTCGGGCTAATCCCTTTGGCGGGTGGGGCCCAGAAATCACGGTCAATACGCCCCAGGCGGATATTGTCAACAAGGGCCGGCTGGCGTGGGACAACAACTATGTCATTCTGGAGACCAAGGGCCGTGGCCACTACATCGGATGCAACCTCAGCGTCTCCAACTTCCAGGGAACCTGGTGGGGCGAAGGCGACGATATGATCTGGGTGGACGGCTACAAGTGGCCTCCCGATCTGCACGGAACCGGTTCCGAGGATTATCTGAACCAGGCCTGGGGCATGCAGAATAACGCCTTCCTCCGAAACGGGAGCTCGATCTTCGAGGGGATGACAAAGCCCCACCTCTATTGCGGCCAGGGCGGGTATCAGACCTCCTACATCTTTCATCTCGAAAATCCCGTCCGTTTCCAGCGCGAGATCAAGGTCACCATCGAGCACGGCCACGGCAATCACCTCGCCAACGAGATGGCCTCCACGGCTTACTGGTATGCCGACAGACCGACTCCGGCCATCGAACCGCCTCCGGTGGCCCAACGGATTCCGGTCCTGCAGGACAACATGGGCCGCTGGCTCTTCGATCCGCAGAATCAATGCCCCGGCCGTCCCGTTCGTCTTACGCCGGAGATGCGTTCCAAGAAGCGCCAATGGGCCAAATTACATCCTCCGAAAAAGCACTGACGCGTCTCACCAGGACTAGGGAGCACGATAAACTTACCCGACGTCGGTGGCCTGCGGTTGCAACGCCGCCTCTAACCGCGGATGCAAAAGGCGGGTCTGGACGCTTGTCCAGAGGGCCCGATCCTCTTCCGTCGTCAAATCGGGCTCGAAACCGAAGTCCAGATAGAGGCGAATGGCGCCCAGCCGTTCGGTCTGTGTGACGAGATAGGCCTTCCGATGCCACTGCGCCAGGACGCGCAGAGCGGCCGCCAGGGCCGCCCGGGCCAGCCCGCGGCGCTGAAAGGCCGGCCGGATCGCCACCCAGTGAATGCGGCCGAAATCCTCGCCGCGAAAGTCGCGGTTTCGCCAGGCGCTGATCGTGCCCACGCCGCAGCCTCGGGGATCCGTCACGAGGAAACACCGCCGTCCGATGGCCGGCCAGTCCTCTCCGAACTCCCGCTGAAAGAGATCGTCCGAAATCGAAAGAAAAGGCTCGGCATCCCGCCAAATATCCGTCCACAATCCCACATCCTCGCGTGTCATGGGCCGTAATCCGAACCCTTCGGGGAAGGGCGCCTCGGGGATCGCCTCCAGATGGGGCCGAATCATGATCACGTTCGTGTTCGGTTTCCGAACCGCGCTTTCCTCCTCCGCTCGCCCCTGACGGGCGAGAAAGAGCCGTCGAATCACAGAGAATGCGGCCTTCGGTCGGCGATCCCGCGTCATTACTCCAAAGGGACTGACGGCCAATCCGCCAAAAAACCGGCCCGGCGGCCAGAGATGATCGGCCCAGCACCACACCGCGACACCGGCGAGATAGGGGCGGTCGAAGGCCGACCACTCGATCGCCAACTGCCGAGCGTGGCGGTCTTCTCCGAAGACGCCGCCGTGAACCCCCTCCCAGGAACAGCCGCCGAATTCCGTAATCAGGATCGGTTTGGCCGGATACCGGGCGTGAAGGCGATCCAGCTCTCGGCGCCACTCCGCCGCCGCCTTTTCCTCCTCAACGTTCGGCCCGCGCCCCAACGTCTCCCACTTCAGACTGGGATACCCGTTGATGGCGATCACATCGTCTTCGTCAAACTGGGGATGCTCCACCCAATGATTGCTGACATGCACGCACAGCCGGGTCGGGTCCAACGCCCGGGCCGCCTGGATGAGCCGCCGGTTCATGGCCGCCGGCTCGGGCTCATCTTCGTCCGTTTCGTTGCTGACCGACCAGAACAGAATCGAGGGATGATGCCGATCGCGCGCGATCATCGCTTCCAACTGACGCTTTCCGGCCGCTTCCCGCGCCACCTGATGCGCCCGCCCCCGATCGCGATCATTCCAGAAATAAAGCGGAATCTCCGCCAGCACCACCAGCCCCAACTCGTCACAAAGATCGAGCACGCCGGGATGATGCGGGTAGTGGGCCAGCCGGACAAAGTTCGCCCCCGCGGCTTTCATCTGTTCCAGGTCCTTCCGAACCCCGGCCGCGTCAAACACGAACTCGCCCCACGGCCCATCCTCGTGACGGTTGAAGCCTGTCAGAAAGATCCGTCCGCCGTTCAACCGAAGCCCATCCGGCGCTGCGGTGAGGGTCCGAAATCCGAACCGCTTCTCGACCATGTCCGTCAGGCCGTCGCGGCCTGTGATCCGGCACCGGACCCGATACAGCGCAGGCGAGGAAGGACTCCAGAGGGCGGGATGGGAAATTCGCGCCGGCACGGACCAGCCCGTATTTCCGCGGGCCGAACCCTCGATCGCGATCGGCGCCGATTCGAAGACGAGCGAACCATCCGGGCCGAACACCGCCACGGAGAGGCATCCCTCGCCCTTTTCCCCAGGACCGGAATACCGAACATTCCCGGACAGCCGGCAGAGGCCCGTCTGCGCATCGGGCTCAATGTCGAGGGAAGCCGCAAACAGCGGCAGCCGCCATTCGAGCATGACCTCCCGCGTGATCCCCCCCTGCCGGCGCCACCCCACATGAGTGCCTGGAACGTCTTCCGGACGCGGCTTGTTCGAGATCTCCACTGTGAGGAGATTCTCGCCCTCGCGCATGAGAAAAGGGGTGACGTCAAAGAAAAACGGCAGAAAGGGATCCGGAAACGCGCCGAGCCAATGCCCGTTGATCCATACTCGGGCCCGATCGTTCACTCCTTCGAAGCGAACCCACACGCTTCCCAGGGAGGACCATTCCGCGGGAAGGCGAAACCGGCGGCGGAACCAGACCGACCCTTCGTATCCGGAAAGACCCTCATGAATCGCCTCCCAGCACGAGGGGATGGCGGCCTCCCCCCATCGCCGATCGCAGAAGGTCGGCTCCCAGAATCGAAACGCCTCTCCCTCTTCCCCGATGTCGGGAAAGAACTTCCACACCCCATTGAGTGAATATCGCATGGATCGGATCATAGGATCAGCGCTTATAGATTGACTCTCAGGCCGGCGGTCAGGATGAGATCATTTTTCTCCCGTCCCTCTGAAGGCCGGCTGTCGTAGCGGTCCTGAACGGCCAGCTTCAGATTGAAGCGGGTGTTGAGGGCAGCCTCGATTCCTGCCTCACCGGAAAGAAGGTAATGGCCGAAAGCGGACGCCTCCGGCAGGTACTCGACATTCTGCCAGAAAACGGCTGTTTCGCTCAGCTTCTGCTCGAACCGTTCGGCGGCGCGAAAGACGGGGTAGTCATCCCGCAGGTCCCCGGCCTTTTCGAAAATCCAACCCGGGCCGATCTCCGCCGAAAGGCTCGTGCGGTCGTTTTTCACGAGATAGCCCCCGAGCCCTGGGCTGACCGTCACGCGGTAATCTATGTCCGCCACGCCGTCGTACAGAACCGAGGCGTCGAGATACCCGAACGACCGGAGAGTTATGGTCTTCTTCACGTTGATCGAGGCGCTGGCGCGTTCCAGCGTTCGGGTCGTCCCGCCCTCCGCCATTCGGCTTTCCCCATAAGCCCCTTCCAACGTGGCGCGATAGGAGCCGAGCCGCTCCCGTTCCCCTGTGGAAACGAGGGCCGCATTTCCCTGAACGGTTTTGCTGTTTCCTTCTGTCCACGTCACTCCCAACGAGATGGTGTTCTTTCCCGTTCTCGTCGGGGACTCCTGAGCCCAACCCGCCAAGGTGGCGGCCAAAAGGCCCGCCAGGACCATCCCATCGCCCAGCGTTCGTCGTTCCATGGGGAATGATCCTAGCGGGATCCCTGCGCCATCGTCCAGGCTTTTCGCTTGTCCGGCGGAGGCGACGCAGGCATACTGAGCGCCCGACGCGAAAAAGGCCGACCGTGACCCTTTTTTATCGTCCTGAACATGAGCGCATGACGCGTTCGCTGCTGGCGGAAACACAGGCCAACGAGGGGCTTGCCTCTGTGGATCTCGACCGCTTCTGGGCCGATCAAAGCCTGGCGATCGCGGATCCGTTTGGCCGTTCCATTCCCCAATGCCCGCTCGGCATCCTGATGAGCGGCGAATGCGTTTTCGATGAACTTGGCATTCCTCAGAATTTCTGGCGGTACGCCCATGATCCCGAGTGGCGATTGGCCCTGAACCGGGCCTACAATGACAAAGCCGAACGGGTCGTGGGCCGCCGTCTGCTCTCGGAAGAGCCGCCGCCGCCCCCCGACCAGATCTGGCCCTCCACCCGTCGTCTCCATGATCTTTTCGACGCCCGGCACGTGTGGGAATCGGACTCCTGGTGGCTCATGCCGTCGGCCCACAACGAAGCGGAACTCTCGGCGCTGCTCGACCGGGTCGAGGCTCGTCTTGAACGGCTCCGGGACTTCCTTCTGCCTCCCGAATGGGACGCCGCCCGAGACCGCCTCCTCGCCCGTGGCATCCGCCCCCCCCTATACCGAGGGCAGCGCGGCCCTGTGACCTTCGCCACCTCCATCTACGGTGTGGAAAATCTCCTCTTCCTGATCGTGGACAATCCTTCTCTGGCGGAACGGTTTCGGAACGCCATCCGCGATGCCATGCTGGGGATCGCCCAGCTCCTGGACGAGGAGGCCGGCTATACCACCAACACAGCGCCCCGAGGGTTTTCGTTCTGCGACGATAACTGTTACCTGCTCACGCCGGAGATGTATGAATTTTTCGGGTATCCGATTCTGAAAGCGGTCTTCGACCGCTATGCGCCCGATCCCACCGATCGGCGATTCCAGCATTCGGATTCCGCCATGAGCCATCTCCTCCCTGTGCTCGGCCGGCTGAATCTGACGGGGGTCAACTTCGGCCCGACGGTGACCTGTGAGGAAATCCGCCGCTATCTGCCCCGCGCCGTCATCTACGGCCAGCTCGCCCCCTTCACCTTCAGCCGCAACGAGCAAGCCGGCATTGTGGCCGAGTTCCTTCGGGACTTTGAAATGACGCGCGACAGCCGCGGCCTGGTGTTTTCAACCGCCGGCTCCATCAATAACGGCTCCCGCCTCACCAGTCTGCGGTTGATCATGGCCGCCATCCAGCGGTACGGTCGCTACTGACAGCCGCATAGCCTCCGAAGTTCGTCCATTCGAGCCTTCGCCGCCTCATACCCTGCCTGTTCGATCTCCTGGGCCGCCCCGAAATCCATGAAAAAGTAACGGCCGACCGACGGACGCAGGATCAGGTCGGGCGGATCCAGTCGGAACCGCATCTCGGCAATCTGCGACTCGGCAATCCGAATGGCCATCCCCAAAACATCGAAAAGGCCGGGGATCTTCTCACGCCGGCGGTCGTGTCGCACCTCCTCCAGCCAGGGGGCTCGAGCCTCCAACCCCTTCATCCGACCGGTGGCCCGCCGGAGAAAGACCTCGAGTCGTCGGACCGCAGGCGAGCGGTCGGACAAATGTCGCCCTCCGCTCCCCGGCGGCGGGCGGCCTCGAATGGCGCCGAACCGCTTCGCCGGTCGAAGCGGCGCATAATGGGAGACGTCCACAGCCAGCACCACCTCGGCGCCCAGTTCCCGGACCACGTTCACGGGCACCGGATTGACAAACCCGCCATCCACCAGCAGCCGGCCTTCGCGTGCGACGGGGGTAAAAAGACCGGGAACCGCGATACTGGCCCGGATCGCATCGAGCACCGATCCGCTTCGAATGACCACCTCGTCGCCGTTCAACAGATCCGTGGCCACGGCGGCCGACGGAATCGCCAGCTCTTCCATGGGGCGATCCTGAATGTAGCGCCGAAGAAATGCGGTCACTCTCGCGCCATCCACCAGTCCTCCGCGGGGCCACCGGGGTTGGAAGAGAAGCCGGGTGATGCTTTTCCAATCCAGGACGAGAGTGGCTTCCCGCAACTCCACGTCCCGCCCGGCGGCCAAGGCCAGCCCCACCAGCGCGCCCATGCTGGTCCCCGCGACGGCCGCCACCGGAAGACTGGCCTCCCGCAACGCGCGCAGAACCCCAAATGGGCCAGCCCGCGAGCACCCCCACTTCCGAGAGCCACACCGAGACGTTTCACGATCCCTTTTCCTTTCCTTTCCTTACAGCGGCTCCGCGACTCGTCGCCGTTTCCCGTGTTTGCTCAAGGTCTGATAGCTCATCACACCATCTTCTGCTTTAAAACTTGAACCTCTCCCCGCCGGCTTCTACGGTATCAGCTTCCATGCGCCCAGACAACCTTCTGACCACGGGACCGCTCCGGGTGGGACTTCTCCGGCTGGCGGGACCGATGTTTCTCGCATCAATCCTGCAAAACATCCAGAGCATGATAGATCTGTTCTGGGTCGGCCGCCTCGGCTCGCCCGCCGTCGCCGGCGTCGCATCGGCCGGCGCGATTCTTTTTCTGCTTTGGCCGATTGCGATGGGCCTCTCCACCGGTACGCTGGCGCTGGTTTCCCGCTATTTCGGCGCCGAGCGGCGCGCCGAGGCGGCGGTTGCCGCCGGTCAATCCCTCACCCTGGCCGTGGTGGTCGGCGTCGTTCTCGGAACCGCGGGACTCCTTTTTCTGCCAAACCTGGTCGGCCTCATCGGGGCCGAAACCGAGGTCCGCAGACTCGCGAGCGCCTACCTTCAGCCCTCGCTGGCCGGTTATGCGACCGTACTGCTCCTGGCGCTCGGCAGCGCCGTTTTTCAGGGCATCGGCCAGGCCATCCGTCCCATGGTTGCGATGGGGCTGGCGAACGGACTGAACATGCTTCTCGATCGTCTATTCATATTTGGCGGGTTCGGATTGCCCGCGCTCGGGGTCCAGGGAGCGGCGTGGGCCACCGTCCTGGCGCAGACGGCGGCCTGTCTCGTCCTGATCTCCGGCCTGACCCGCCATACCTCGCCGATCCGAATCCGACGACCGGATATGCGTCCACGCCCGGCCGTCATCGGAACCATGCTGCGCATTGGCCTGTTCAGCACGGCTCAGATGCTGGCCCGGAGTCTGATGGTGCTGGTGCTCTTCCGTATCGTGGCCCGCTGCGGCACGCCGTCGTTGGCCGCCTACGGCATCGGCATGCGCTTCCACCACCTTGTCCTGCTGCCTTCCTTCGTTTTGGGAAACGCCGCCGCCGCGATGGTCGGCCAAAATCTGGGCAGCCGTCAACCGGCGCGCGCCGTCCGTGCCGCCTGGCTGGCCGCCACCCTGGGGGTCGCGATCAATGCCGTCGCCGCCGTCGTCCTGGTCGCCGGCGCTCCGCTCTGGATCCGCCTCTTTGACCCGAATCCCGAGGTCGCCCGCATTGGCAGCGCCTACCTTCGGATCGTCTCCTTCTTCTACCTCTTCTCGGCGTTGGGGATCATTCTCGGCCGAAGCATGAACGGCGCGGGAGATACTCTGCCCACCATGCTGATCACCCTCCTGACGCTTTGGGGCGTGCAGGTTCCGCTGGCGTGGGGACTCGCGCGCCTCATGACACCCCCTTCCGAAGGCGCCTGGTGGTCCATCGCCGTCGCCAATGCTCTTAATGGCCTTTTGATCACGGCCTGGTTCCAAATCGGCCGCTGGAAACGCATTCGGCTGGGATAAAGCCGCACGGTTGTCCCGGCGCCCTTCCTATCGGGTCGGGTTTCGGCCAGGCGGTTCCCAGAGATCCACGGATCGCCCCCCAGGCCTCGAGCAGCGGACGGCTGATCTCGTCCAACCGTTGCCGTTGCGACGAATCGAGAGCAAGCGCCACGGCCGGGCCATTCGCCTTCCGCTGATTCCCCCTCCGCATTCCCGCCAGGGTGCCGGCGATGCCCGGCCCGGCATGAGCGTCCCATAGGCGATCACGCCCATATCGTGTTCGCGGCAGAACACAGCGGCAGCGCCCCCACTAGAGGGTGCGGCCCAGGGATCCATGTTCAGGGTCAGAGTTGTTTCAACAATGGCGCCAACGAGGGGTAGAGTGATCGGAAAAGCGCCGCCCGTTCCTGATAGAAGGCGTGACGGGTCGGATCCGGTTCGAACAGGCGTTCGATCGTCACGCAACGCGTCACCGCCTCCTCGGCGCTGGCAAAGTCGCCGACGGCCATCCCCGCCAGAATGGCGGCCCCCAGGACGCCGGCCTCCGTCACGCGCGTCCGGGCGATGGGGACACCCCAGATGTCCGCTTTGATCTGGAGCCAGCGGTCGGAGCGGGCCCCACCTCCCGTCGCGACGAATCGGGAGGTGTCCATGCCCATCTCTCGAAGGGCCGCCAGGCTTTCGACAAAGTAGAAGGTCTCCCCTTCCAGGAGCGCCTTGAAGATCTCGCCCCGAGTGGTAGCCGTCCGAAGTCCGGCGATGACCCCCGCTGAATCGCCGATGAAATGCGGTGGGCCCGTCCGCTCGAAATGCGGCAGGACCAAAAGCCGGGTGGGCGCCTCGGGCATCTCCTGGTTGAGGCGGTCATAGAGATGGGCGTCCGTCTCCTTCTCCGCGGCCGCAAAGACATCCCGGAACCATGTGACGAGCGTTCCTCCCTGGTTGTAAAGGAACGAGACGTAGAGACCCGGGAGCACGTGATGCTCGATGTTGAGACCGTGGCGAAGCAGCCGGGCCGGTTCCGGCGGCGCGGCATAGACCGGCGTCAGGCATTCGAAGGAGCCGATCCCGCAAACCGCCTGACCGGGGCGGACAAGTCCGGCGCCCAGGGCGTTGCAGCACTGGTCGTGCCCTCCCGTGACCAGCCGCACCCCCGGCCGCAGCCCGCAACGGCGGGCCGCTTCGCCGGAGGTCTCGCCGACGATCCGACCCGCCGGCACGCAAACGCCGAACGATTCCCGGGAAAGGGAGGCGAAGGAGAGGAGTTCATCGGACCAGTCCTCACGCCAGAGATCGAAAAGAAGCGTTCGATTGGCCAGGGAATAGGAGGCGACGGCCTCGGCGCCGAGAAGGTAGAGGACCGCGTCGCCCCAGAGCAGAAAGCGGTCCGCCTGATGGAACAGCGCCGGCGCGTACTCGCGCAGCCAGAGAAGTTTGGGCAGGGTATAATGAACCCCCAGAATGTTGGGATTGATCCGGTAAAAACGCTCCTGGGGATAACGGGCCTTCAAGGCCTCGACATAAGCGCTTCCCCGTTCGTCCGACGAAAGCACACTCGGCCCGAAGACGCGGCGATCGCGCGTCACCAGCGCCACCGCCTCGCCCATGGACCCGGCGCAGAGGGCGCGGACCGGATCCCCGGCCTGTTCCGCCCCGGCGGCCGTTGCCCGGATGACCTCGAGGACAGCCGCCCATACGGTCGGCCCGTCCAGCTCCGCCCATCCTGGGCGGGGACGGTGTGTCGGGTATTCGCGGTAGGCTGACGCCAGCGCTTGGCCGTCCGGTGTAAACGCGACGGCCTTGCAGCCGCTGGTTCCCACATCCACGCCCAACAGGCTCATAGCTGGGTCACGCGATATCCGAGATAACGCTCCATCGCCTCGGCGGCCGGCTCGGCGGCGCGCGCTGGGGCCACGCTCACATGATGTCGGTGGCCCTGCTGTCCGATGATCATGAGTTTTTTCTGAAGATCCGGAATCTCGGCCACACCCGCGCATCCGAAGAACTCCGGCGGAATCGGATCCTCGGTAAAGCGGCCCTCGCCCAGATAGACCCAGAGGGCGCCATCCCGGGTGAGGGCGCTGCCAAAGGTGAAGTCGCTCGGCGCGATCCGGCCGGTATGACATCCGTATCCCTGCCCTTGGCCCACGGCGTTGGCCAGAATGGCGTGATCCTGGATTTCGCCGCGGCCGGTCATCAGGCTGGCCGGAACGGGGCCGCAGTGGAACAGGATGCACTTGTCCGTCTCTTCTCCGTAGTTGTTATTCCAGTCCAGACAGGCCGGCGCGCCGCCCGTCGCGAGCTGGAGGGCGCGCATCATGAGGGCGTTGCCGACGTCCACCTCGCAGGCGGCCGGCACCCCCCGCTCGTTCAATTCGGAAAGGAGGACACAGGGGGAGATGCCGAGCTGCTGCTGCATCTCCACCCAGCACCGTACGGCAATCGCCTGCAAACCATTCTCGGCGATCAGGCGGTCCAGGACCACGCCCAGCCGGGCCAGGGTCTCGAAGGCCCGGCGGGGCGCGTTCGCCCATCCCGAATAGGCGCGCAGCGCGGCGGCCTTCGCTTTCACCTCCGGATCGCTGGCCTTCAGGGCTGCCACAGCGGTAAAGACGGAGGAAAGATCGTAGGTCTCGACGGTAATGCCGTGTTTCTGCAACGCCACCTCATCCATGCGAACGGTCTTAAAGGCCGTCGTGCGCGCCCCGATGGCTCCGATCGTCAGATGCCGCAACCCGTTGACGACGCGGCAGAGACGGTCGAAATAGTCGAGCTGGGCCGCAAAGGCTTCGCTGCGCGGATGAACCGTATGCGGAGGCCGAATGGTGAAGGGCAGGCCATACTGGACAAAGACATCCATGATCGAGAATTTTCCGCAAAAGGCGTCGCGCCGGACCTCCGGCGCCATCCGATCCAGCTCATCCGGATAGGCCTGGATCAGAATCGGCACGCCGCACTCCCGTAGCGCGGCGATCGCGCCCGTTTCATCGCCGAAATTGGGCAGGCAGAGAATGACGCCGCCGTAACGGCCGCGGTTTCTCCTCAGGAATTCGGCATAGCGCGCCCCCTCCTCGGGCGTTTCGACCGCGCCGTGGCGGGTCGTCCCCGGATCCATGGCCAGCACCCCATATCCGTGTTTCTTGAGAACCTCGATCATTTCGGCGCGGGCCGACGCCTGAAGCGAAGCGGGGAAAAACCCGCGATTCCCGAAAAAGAGCGCGAATGTCGTTTTGGCCATGGGGGTCCTCCCGTTTCAGGGTTCCATGAGCAGCCGGGGGGCCGACCCGGCCACACCCAGCTCATCACACACGATCGTTTCGGTCGCGGCTCGCACCCGCCGGCAGGCTTCGGCAGGAGAGATGCTGAGTCCCTCTTCGTACGCCTGGCGGAGCGCGGTGCCGACGTTGATCTTGGCAATGCCATGGGCGATGGCCTCTCGCAGGCAGGCACGGGCGATGCCAGAGCCCCCATGAAGGACCAGGGGGATATTAACGGCCCGTCGGAGCCTCTCGAGATGGGCGATGTTGAGTCGGGCCTCGACCTTGCGGCGGCGGCGCGCCGCACCAGAAATGGCGCCATGAATGTTGCCGATCGCCACGGAGAGCCAGGCGATTCCGGTTTCCTGGACCATCCGTGCCGCCTCGGTGGGATCCGTAAAACCTCGGCCGCTTTGAAACAGTTCCTCGTAAGGGGGAAGCGGGCCCGCCTCATGACCGAACACCGCGCCGAGCTCGCCTTCCACCGGCAGGCCCGCCGGGCGGGCCAATGCCACCGCCTGGCGGGTTGTCGATATGTTCTCCTCCAGCGGCAGGCGGGAAGCGTCCAACATCAGGGAGTCATACCCGAGCGCAATGGCTTCGGCCAGGATGGGTTCCCAATCGACCCGCCGCCCATCTTCATCCACGACCGGCACGTGATCGAGATGGAGGCGGGTGATCCGGGGATCGGCGACACGGGCATACTCGTCGCGAACGGCCTTGAGACTTCGCGCCTCGAACTTCGTCCATTCCAGACGGGCCACTTGAATCAGACCGAATGTCTCCGTGGCGAGGAGAGCCTCCACGATGGGCGCCATCATCGGAAGGTAGGGAACGTTAAAGGCCGGTACAGCGGTTCCCATTCGGAACGCCCGTTCGACAATCGCCGCCGTCGGTGGCCCCATCCGCTTCTCCATGGCTCCGTGAAGATAGATATCCTATCCTATTTGCCCTGGCGCGGCAACCCTCCGTCTTCGAACCCACCGCGTGGGCTACCCTCCCCACCGTGTCCTAGATGCGTTTTTCACATGGCCATCGGATCGCCCGATGCCATGAGACTTGAAGAAGAAAGCCAAAACGACTATGCTATTGACATCATAACGACGTGAAATCTGCTTTAAAAAGGCCTACCCCATGAAGATGGTTTTTCCCGGATCGAGCCCTCTGAACATTGTCCTCCTCATCACGGATACGTTCCGGTTCGACAACCTCTTTGCCCGCGCCCGCCGGCCGATTCATACCCCTTGCCTAGACGCCTTCGCCCGGGAGCGAGCGGTGGAGGTGCTGGGATTCTATACGGGCAGTTTCCCCACCATTCCGCAGAGGACTGACCTGATCACCGGTCGGATCGGATGGCCATGGTATCCCTGGCAGCCGCTTCCGAAAAGTTCTTCCAACGCGTGGCCCCTCATGCTGCGCCGGCAGGGATATGCCACTCAGCTTCTCTGTGATTGCCCGCATCTTTTCAATGCCGGCTTCCAGCATCCGTTCATGGCGGCATACCAGACGCGGGGGCAGGAGGGTGATTGCCCCTTCCTGCATCTGAATGATCCCATCGTGTCCACCATGTCTCTCACCAAAACACGCGAGGGCGCCCCGCTCAGTCCATTGGCGAAGTGTCTGGCCGACCAGCATCGCTGGACCAACCGTTACCCCCAATGCGAGGAGGACACTTTCTGCTGGCGGACGTCCAAGTTGGCCGTCCGATGGTTGGAGGAAAACTACCGATTCCGTCCTTTTTTCCTCTGGGTGGACTTTTTCGATCCCCATGAACCCTGGGACCCCCCGGAATACCTGGTGCGGAAATATCAGCCGTCCTACCATGGCCGCCCCATGATCCATCCGAACTATGGGCTCTCCGCGGACTATTCCCGGGAGGAGTTGACCAACCTTTGGGCTCACTACGCGGCGGAAGCGGAACTGGTTGATCGCGCGATCGGCCGGATTTTTCAAAAGATCGAGGATCTTCAACTATGGGATTCGACCGTTGTGGTGGTTCTCTCCGACCATGGGTTCTCGATCGGAGAACACGCACGCGTGGGAAAAGCCAACATCAATCGCCGCGATCCACGGTTCTGGCCGCTTTATCCGGAGGTCAGCCATGCCCCGCTTCTCATTGCGGCACCCGGTCTCCGGCCAGCGCAGAGGCCGTTCCTGGCCCAGCCTGCCGATCTGCTCCCGACGATCACGGAACTGGCGCATGCTCGGGTAGACCTGCCTGAACCTCTGCATGGCTACTCCTTCGTGAAAGCCCTCAAGGGTCAAACAAAAAGCCATCGCGCCCTGGCTGTCTGCGGTCAATGGATCAACCCCCCCGCCGAGGGGGTTCCACCGAAGTGGACTGTTCCCTTCGTCACAGACGGGTCGTGGGGATATGTCCCGCTCGGGCCGACGGGAGACCCCGAAATCTTCGACCTTCACGAGGACCCACTCGGCGAACGAAACCTGTTTCGTCGCGCCCGCCCCCACGCGCGCCGACTCCGAAATCTCCTCATGGATTATATGCGCGACCTTCAGGCTCCCCAACCGGTGACCGATTTTCTGGCGACGCTTTAGACCGTTGCCCACACAGGACAGAGGGCATGATTCTGTGGATGCATCGGGATCACCGGGGTTGCATCCTCTCTCTCCGAGGGCTTATTCCTTCTTCTTGCATGGGGAGGGAAAAAGCGTAGCATAGGGCTTTTCACGGGAGTGCTGTCATGAGTTCTTCCGACGCCACGCTCGCCGCCTTTTTGGAGCGCGAGGACATCTGCATGAATGTGCAGGCCGCCTCCCCCGAAGCGGCCATCCGGACCCTGCTGGCCCATCTTCACGCTCGCCACGGCGGCTTTTCGCTCGATGAAGCCGTCGCTGCCGTCCTGAACCGCGAAAAGGTCATTTCCACCGTGATCGAGCGCCACGTGGCCTTTCCCCATGCGCGCCTTCCCACGCTGAACCGTCCCCTATTGGCCGTGGGTCTCGCCCCCGGCGGTGTGACATTCCCCAACGCCCCGGAGCCTGTCCGGCTGTTCTTCCTGCTGCTGGGGCCGTCCGACGAGCCCCATCTTGTCCTGCGTCTGATGGCCGCCGTGGCGCGGGCGGTACGCACACCCCAGCACGTCAGCCGCCTGATCGGAGCGGAAACGGCCGACGAGGTCTATGAGCTTCTCTCGGCGCCCGCGGAGTCCATGCCCGACTGTCTCCTCGTTCGTCATCTTATGAACCGGAGACCGATTGTGCTTTACGAGACCGACACCCTCGACACGGCCATCGAGAAGTTCTGTCTGCACAACGTGATGGATCTTCCGGTCGTCTCCCCGGCCGGGGAGGTGCGGGGGTCGTTTGCGATCGAAGACATTCTCCGCCTCGCCATGCCGCCTCACCTGCTGTGGATGGAAGATCTCTCCACCGTTCTGCATTTCGAACCCTTTGCCGCCCTTCTCAAAAAGGAGACGGACACCCCAATCACCGCGTTCATGCGGAAGGATGTGCTGGCGATCGAACCGGACAAGCCAGCGGCTCAGTTGACAAAACTCTTCCTCAAAGATGAACGCCGGCAGATTCTGGTGGTGGCCGATAACCGACTCGTGGGCGTTGTTAATCTGGCGGCTTTCGTGCGCAAACTCTTCTGGGAATAGACCATGCCTCACGACGAACCGCAACCGGCGGCTCCTTCCGGATTCGCGTTTTACCGAAAACTGGTCCTGTTGCTCACGGTGAGCGTCTCGCTGGCCTGGGCGGGCCGCTTCGTCGGTCTCGACCCTCACCAGCAGGTCGCCGCCGGCGTTTTTCTCGCCGCCATCCTCGGCACCCTCCTCTTCTGGAACCTTCGCCTAAGTATCGCCTTCCTCGGCGTGAGTGTGCTGATCCTAACCCGATCCCTCACGGTCGAACAATACGTCGAATCCGCCGAATTGCCGCTCATTCTCTTCCTGGTCGGCATGATGATCATCCTGGGCTGTCTCGAAGACCTGGGCTTCTTCACCTGGGTGGTGCAGTCGCTTCTCTCGATTCCGCGCCTTACCGGCCGCCGCTTTCTTGCGGTTCTCAGTCTGGCCGCCGCCCTCCTGGCGTGCGTCGTGGACGAAGTCACCTCCATCGTCATCATTGGCACGCTGATCTTCCAGGTTTGTCACCGCCTCAAGCTCAATCCGGCTCCCTTCGTCATCGCGGCCGTTCTGGCTACCAACATTGGCAGTTCGGGAACCATGATTGGAAATCCCGTGGGAATTCTCATCGGATCCAAGGCCGGATTCACGTTCGGGGATTTCTTGATCTGGGCCTTTCCGATCATGCTGATCTGCCTCGCCGCCAACATTCTGCTTTCGTTCGTGGTGTTCCGCCATACGCTTCGCCGTTTCGACGAGGCCATACGGCTCACGGAGGGGGTGGGCCCACGGGTGGCCGTCCCCTTCGGCCGGAGCGCCCTGGTCCTGGGAACCGCGCTTCTCTGCATTGCCCTTCATCATCAGGGTGAGACCCGGTTTGGACTGGAACGGAACGCGCTTCTCTACATGGCGCCGCTCTTCTGCGCCGCCCTCGTCATGCTCTACCGGCGCGACCGGGCACGCCATTATGTGGAGCACGCGGTGGATTGGTGGACCCTTCTGTTCTTTCTGATGTTTTTCACGATTGCGGGGGCTCTGAAGCACAGCGGCATTGCGCCTCTTCTGGCTCATCGCTTCACCGGCACGGCCCGGGCGAATTACAACTCGTTGATTGCGCTCGTGACCACCCTGTCAGGTCTGGGTTCGGCCTTTGTGGACAACGTGGTCTTCGTGGCCGCCTTTGCCCCGATCATCGAGGGTTTCCGGCTGGCCGGCCTGGCCGTCAGCCCTCTCTGGTGGGCCCTCCTTTTTGGGGCCTGCTACGGCGGCAACATCACCCTGATCGGCTCGACCGCGAACATCGTGGCCCTTGGAATGCTTGAGAAGCAGGCCCGCGCCCACATCCGCTTCTGGGAATGGCTCCGGGTGGGCCTTCTCTCGGCGCTCGTCAGCGGCGTCATTGCCGCCGCGGCGCTCATGCTCGTCCGAAATCGCATGCCGGAGCCCCTCGCCGCCTCTCTCGACTCGCTACCGGATGCCCATGCCGTCCTCCCTCTTCCCCGGCCGCGCGTCTCCGACGCGCCGGCACCCCCGCCGGCCGTGGCCTTCTCGTTCGACGCGGCGTGGAGATCGCCGGGTGAGGGCCCTGCCATGGGGGGTGGTCTGAACGACCGTCCCTACCTCGTTCACCCCAACCCAAGGATAACCCCATGAACAAAGTCCGCGCGATTGTCGTCGGAACGGGCGGTTTTGCCCGGCATCACATTCGCACCATGCTCGACATGAAGCGACGCACGGCTCTTGTGGGCTTCGTGGAACCCGCCGACGCCTCCCGCCAGGCGACCGCGGCACTCTTTGCCGAAAGGGGGCTCCCCTGTCCGCCGTTCTACGAGACCGTCCGGGAATTGGTCCAGACCCAGGGTCCGGCCGACGCGGCGCTCATCTGTTCGCCTCATAAGTTCCATTTCGAAAATGCGAAGGACTGCCTCCTGAACGGGATGGACGTGCTGATCGAAAAACCGATGGTGATGAACGCCCGGGAAGCCCAACACCTCATCGCGCTGCGCGCTCAGACCAAGCGCCTGGTCATGGTGGCATTTCCCGGCAGCCTCTCGCCGGCTATCTGGAAAGCCAAGGCCTTAATCGCTCAGGGCGCCATCGGAAAGGTCAGCGCCATTGCCGCCTTCGTGCACCAGGCCTGGAAAACGCGCACCACGGGGACCTGGCGGCAGATTCCCGAACTCTCGGGAGGCGGCTTTCTCTTCGATACGGGCTCGCATATGATCAATACCGTGGTGGACCTGATGGGGGCAGACGTGGTCTCTGTCAGCGCCCTGATGGACAACCGGGGCACCCCCGTCGAAATTACCTCCTCGGTCAGCGGCCGGGCGTCCAATGGCATTCTCTTCTCCCTGGCAGGCGTGGGCGATTCGATTCAATGCCTCTCCCAGGTGGTCGTATTTGGAGAATCCGGGCTTCTCAAGACGAACGTCTGGGGCGGGAATCTGTTCATCAAGCGTAGCCAGGATCCCGATTTTTCCCCCGTGCCCTTCCCCAAATCGCGTGGCCCATGGGAACAATTTCTACGCGTTCGCGAGGGTCGGAGGCCAAATCCGTGCCCACCGGAAGTCGGACTCCGGTTTGCCAAGTTAATGGACATGATCCGCGAAAGTGCGGCCACCGGCCGGACTGTCGTCGCCCGGACGCGAAGGACGTCCGCCCGCTAGTCCCTGCGTTGGGAATGGGAAAAGGCTTGAGCCTCTCCGGATGTTGGGATAGCGTATTGCGGCCGTCCATTCTCAGGAGACCGTTCCGTGGCCTCTGTTCCTCTTCCCCTTGCGGCGCATCAGATCCTCGACGAAACCCGTCAGATCCTCGAGCGGATCGAGCACCAGCTCGCGTTCGCCGAGGACCTGCTTGCGCTCTTTCCCCGCCGGGCCGCTGCGTGGCGCCCGCTTCTGGCCCGGGCCCGAGCGATCACCGCCGATCCGGCGGATCCGGCCTCTCTCGCCCGCGCCTGCGCTCAGATGGAAACTCTGCTCGCTCCTCTTTCCCCTTATGCCAAGCAATGCGTTGTCCACTGCGTCGGCCACGCCCACATTGACATGAACTGGCTCTGGTCCTGGCCTGAAACCGTGGCCGTGACGGTGGATACCTTCACCTCGGTCCTGGGTCTGATGGCCGAGTTTCCAGAGTTCTGTTTCACGCAAAGTCAGGCGTCGGTCTATGAAATCGTCGAACGGTACCGTTCGGACCTTCTCGCTGCCATCGCCCGACGGGTGAGTGAAGGCCGCTGGGAGGTCGCCGCCTCCCACTGGGTCGAAAACGATCAGAATATGGCCGGTCCGGAAAGCCTGGCTCGCCACGTTCTTTCCACCCGCCGCTACATAAAAGGCCTCTTCGGGCTCGAGCCCGAATCCATTCCCCTTCTCTGGTCGCCCGACACCTTCGGCCATGCGGCGACCGTACCCTCCTATCTGGCTCAGGCGGCCATCCGCTACGTCTATCTCCACCGTCCTGGGATCCATACCTCCCCCAAGCCGTGGCTCTTCTGGTGGGAAGGTCCGGATGGCTCCCGCGTTCTGGTTCGAAATGACTCCCACACCGCGGGCGCATACAACGGCACGATCCGTCCGGCCCTCCGGACGGAGTTTTCGGCGTTCGCCCGGGAAACCGGTCTTCGCCATTTCCTGTTTGTCTATGGCGTGGGCGATCACGGCGGAGGCCCGACCCGGCGGGACCTGGAAATGGCCCGCGAATTGAACGCCTGGCCACTCTTTCCCACCCTCCGCTTTTCCACCGCCCGCACCTTTTTCGAAACCGTCGAGCCACTGGCCCGCTCACTGCCTGTCCTCCGGGGCGAACTGAACTTCGAGATGACCGGCTGCTACACCAGTCAGGCGGTCATCAAAAAGGCCAACCGCTACGGGGAAAACCGGCTGGCCGATGCGGAAACCGTGGCCGCTCTGGCGTCGGCGGCCGGCGTAACCGATTACCCCCGGGCGCGCTTCGAAGAGGCCTGGCGGCCGATACTGTTCAACCAGTTTCACGACATCCTTCCGGGCTCCTGCGTCGCCTCCTCCCGCGCGTATGCGCTCGGCCTCTATCAGCAAAGCATCGCGTGTTCGACGCAAATCGAATCCTCGGCCCTGAAGGCGCTGGCCGCCTCCGTCGCCACGGCTTCCCTGACAGGCGAGAAGGGGGGCCGGCCAACCGTCCCGCCTTCTCCGGCGGGCGCGGGAGCAGGATTCATTTGTGAAGAAGGCGGGCTTTCTCACGCCGCGGCCGCCGATGAGGGTTGTTGGCATCCCTACGTCTTCTTCAACCCCTGCGCCTTCGACCGACGCGAGATCGTCGAGGTCCAGGTGTGGGAAGGCGCCCATTCTTCCTGTCGAAAACCGTTTCGGGAGCGCTCGTTTGTCGTTCACACTCCGGACGGCCATACTGTTCCCGCCCAGGTGATCGAACGCCGCAACTACTGGGGGCACGAATTCGCCGCCGTTTCCTTCCCTCTCGACGTGCCGGCTTTCGGCTATGCCGCCGTGGTGATTGAGGAGCAGAACGCGCCGCCCGCTCCGGACTCGTCGTCGGGCAACGCCCGCGTGACGATGCCGGTTCATCACTGCCGTTACGTGGAATACGAACGGGCTCCCGTCGGGCTTGAAAACGAGTTTCTTTCCGTGGTTCTCGACCCGACCACGGGCGGGCTGGCGCGCGTCGCCGACCGTTCGGGAAAACTCCTCTGGATCAACGTCCCCTCGGCGTCGCCCAACCTCGAACTCGAATTCGAGCGGCCGGGAGGTATGTCGGCCTGGCTAATCCGGCATCGCGGGGCCCCGCCCGAGTATCCCCGCCTCAAAAAACTGATCGCTGGCCTGTCGGGCCCCTATCGCGCCTCCCTCGTCGCCACCTACGCGCTCCGGGAGTCGCTGATGACAGTCACCACGGAACTCCGATTCGGCGATCCCCGCCTCCATATCCGGCTTGAGGTGGAGTGGTTTCAGAGAGGCATGCCAGAGACCGGAGTGCCGGCGCTCTCCTTCGCTCTTCCTTTCGCCCTCAAGGCCGTCACCCCGATCTATGAGATTCCCTTCGGCTTTCTTCGCCGGGAACTCCGGAATCGGGAAGAAGTACCGGCCCTCCAATGGGCGCAACTCAACGGCCAGGCTGGGCGACGTCCAGCCGGCTGTCTTGTCCTCAACGATGGAAAGTATGGTCATTCCCTCGAAGGCTCGGTCTTCCGCCTCTCGCTTCTGCGGGGCAGCTACGAGCCCGATCCGTGGCCAGATATCGGCCGCCACGAGATCCAGCTGGCGCTTCTCCCGTTCGCCGGTACGCTGCCCCCCGCCGAAGCCATTCGTGAAGGGCAACGATTCAATCGGCCGCTTCGGTTCACGGGAACAGGGTTGCAGAAGGGGCGTTTCGATCCCATCGGGCGTTTCCTGCGGGTGGAAACCGACGCGGTGATCGTCACAGGACTCAAGAAGGCAGAAGAGAGCGACCGGCTTGTCCTCCATCTCTTCAACGCCTCGGACCGACCCGCCACCGCCCGTTTCCGTATCGAACCGAACGCCCCCCTCGGGCGACCGCGCGAGGCGGTCCTGACCGACCTTCTGGAACGGCCGATCTCCTCCCCTGCGGTCCACAGGGACGAGGGGACCATTCGGGTCACCCTTCCGCCGCGGCGCGTGGCGGCCCTGGCGATGGCCTTCGACGCCTCATGACCGCCGAACCGCCCCCTCTTCCCTCATCGCCTCCCGAAGACCTCTCCTGTCTCTCTGTCCGCTCTCGTCTCATTCTGGCATCGGCCTTTCTGGCGGGGTTGCTTTTTTTCCACCTCTTTCCCGGCCTTCTGCGGCTCTACCCGGGCTGTCCGTGGTTTCGGCTTACCGGTCTCTATTGCCCCAGCTGCGGGGGGTTGCGTGCCGTTCGGTCGCTGGCGCAGGGGCGGGTGGCCGAGGCGGCCCGATACAATCTCGTGATCACGCTTCTGCCTCTCGTCGTGACGATGCCGGTTCGGTTCTGGCGATGGACGGCAAGGCGTTGGTTTTGGGGAGTTGCGCTCGCTCTTTTTTTGTTGTATGGTATCGCGAGAAATCTGCCTTGGGTGCCGTTCGCCGTTCTGGCGCCTCCTCGATGAATCGCGGCCTCCATTTGATGGCCGTTCTCCTGGTTGGAGCGGGGGATGCCCATATCCCAGTCGCGCCCGTTTTTCCGCCCCGTCCCCGGTTGTCGTTCACGCCGGCGACTCTGACGGAGTTCCGCAACGACCCCGCCCGGGAGTCGGAACGCGTGGATCTGAAGCAGCGGGCGGAGACCATCCTCGCCCGGGGACTTGTGGTTCCTCGGGGTGAAGGAGATTGGATCTTCTACTATGCCTGCCCAGCCGACGGCTCCACTCTGCATGCGGAATCCGAGAGTGTCCATGTCTGCCCCCGATGCGGGAGGCGCTACACCGACGAACGAACCATCGCCGCCTGGCGAACGAGAGGCTACGAAGCGCTCGAGGCTGAGCTCGACGTGTTGGCCAAAGCCTGGGCGTTGACGGGGGATCGGCGCTTCTTCGATCCGGTGCGGGAGGCACTGGTACAATTGGCCAAGGACTGGCCGGGGTATACCCGGCATGACCGATGGGGCCGCCGTGGGCTCCTCGCTGTCGTCGGCGGTCGGCGCTATTGCCAGCTGCTGGATGAGGCCGTCAGCCTGATTCGGCTCGCCGGGATCTACGACCTCGTCGCGGAGGGGCCCTGGCCGGCCGACGAGCGGAATCTGGTGGAACAACAGCAGTTCCGGATGCCGGCCGACGAGATCGGCCGTTTCGAGCTATTCATCAACGCCCGAAACAACCACCAGACCTGGTTCAACGCTGCGTATGCCGCGGTCGGCCTGGCGCTGGGCGATTCCAACCGCTTGCAGCGGGCCGTCTTCGGTTCCCGCGGTCTTCTGCGCCAGCTCGAGACGTCGGTCACCGAGGATGGGCTTTGGTATGAAGGCACGATCGCCTATCACTTTTATGCGCTGCAAGCGATTCAAAAAACGCTGGAGGCCGCCCACCGGGTGGGTTGGACGTTCGCGGATCACCCCCGTCTCAAACGCCTCTGGATGGGGCCGTTGCAACTGGCCTATCCCGATGGTCGCCTCCCTGTCTTTCATGACAGCGATCCCGTCTCCGTCACCGCCTATCGCGCTCACTATCAATGGGCGGCCAACTATTTCGGCGATCCCGCGCTGAAGGCCGCCGTTCCAGAAGGACTCGTCAGTACCAACCTGAGTGGAATGGGCATTGCCGTGCTTCGCCGGAAGGGCATCGGCGGGCAACCGCTTTGCGTCATGATGGATTACGGTCTTCACGGCGATCACCATGGACACCCCGACAAGCTCAACATCGTTCTCTATGCTCTGGGCGAGGAACTGGTGCTGGATCCGGGACGGATCAGCTACAGCGTTCCCGAATATAAAACGTGGGCTCGCACCACGGTGGCGCATAACACGGTGGTTGTGAATCAGCGCGACCAACAGCCGGATACGGGTCGTCTCCTCTTTTTCGAGGAACGCCCCCAAGGTGTGGCCGTGCTGGCCGAGTCCAAGGGCGCCTACCCCGGAGTCCGATTGCGCCGGTTTCTGGTGCTGACCGATCTTTTTCTGGCCGATGCGTATTCCGTGGAAGGGAGCATGGCGATCACTTCGGATTGGATCCTCCACGGGCGTGGCCATGTCACCCCTCCGGAAAGTCTTAAGCCGCGTTTGAAACCTCTTGGGGAGGCCAACGGATACCCACATCTGACCCGTCTTATGGCCGGTCTGTGCACCAATGCGACACCTCTCTTCTCCTTCACGCTGAGTCCTTCCAAAACGTGGACGCTCTGGCTTCCGGGCGATGAGGAGGGCACATGGTTGTGCACCGGACTGGGAATCGGCTACCGACTCGACGATGCGGTGCCCTTTGTCCTGCGACGGCGGGAAACGGCTCACACTCTCTTTCTGGCCGTTCTTGACCTCTCCGGCCAGCGGGCGATCGAAAGCGTCACGTGCAAGACCGTCCGGGATCAGGAAGGACGTCCCGTCTCCTCGCTCCGGGCGGTTGGCTTGGAAATCGTCGGCAATTGGGGGCGCTGGCGGCTGGGCTTGGATCTTTCCGACGCGCCGGCGCCCCTTTCGCTGGAGGGTGGCCCCCTCTTTGAGCGTTGGGGTCTGGAGGTGCTTCCCCCCTCCGGAAAAACACCCTGAGAATCCGTTGCCTTCTTGCGGGGGTTCCTTCTATAATCCCCCGCATGCACTCGTGTGGGATGAATCAGTGGGTTCCCGCCGCTGCGCTGCGGTTCACCTTGATTATGGCCGTTCTCGCGGGATGCTCGCGAACCAGCCCTCCGAACAAGCCCTCCGAGTCGTCCGCCTCCTCCCCGCCAGCCGTTGCGGAGGCGCTTCTTCCCACGCCATCTTTGTCCGACTCTGCCCTTTCTGATGTGGAAATTCGAGCCAACGTCTATTTCCGGGATTATCTCCGCCACCTTCGGCAAGGCGATCTGATTCAGGCGGAAGCGACGCTGCGTGTTCTCAACGGACTCCTAGGGGAAGGCGAACGCGCGAAAACCCTCTGGGAGACGATGATTCCCTCGGAGTTCCGGTTCACCCTTCACGTGGCTGTCGTGTGTACCACCTGCGCGGATGGGTCGTGCCCCAGCTGCCATGGAAATGGCCTTTGCACGAACTGTTCCGGAACCGGCCTGTGCCCGGCATGCAAGGGGACAGGAGGAGAGTGGAAAACCTGCCTTTCGTGCCTCTGCCCCACGTGTCGAGGGGCCAAAGTCTGCATGGAATGCCGGGGCCGGGGGACGGTGCCCTGCTCAAGTTGCAAGGGAAGTGGCGAGGGCCCAGCCGAACAGCGTTTCGAGCCCTGTCCTTCCTGCAAGGGGCTGGGATACAAGGAGGGGCTTCTCCGCGCGGACGGCACAAGAGATCGTTACACCTGTCTGCTCTGCAAGGGGGCAAAGGGGACCACCACCACCATTCGGCCAGCGTGCCAAACCTGCGGCGGAACCGGGCGGGTGCCGTGCGGACGATGCGGAGGAACGGGGCGATGCCCGACCTGTAAGGGAACGGGCCGTCAGTTGCCCTGCCCTATCTGCCAAGGCAAAGGCCGCTATTTCGAACCCTGCCCGGTCTGTAAGGGTGAAAAGGTCTGCGATCTCTGCCATGGGACGCGCCGTTGCCCGGTCTGCGGCGGCCACGGCCGATGCCCGGAGTGCCGGGGTCGAAACGCGGTCATTCGTTACCGGTTCCCCGTAGATCAGCGTTGGCTTTCCGATCCCAACGCCCTCCTCATCGTGTCGGATCGTGAGGGAATCCGACGGATTCGCGAACCACGTGATCCCCTGACGGAAACGATTGGTGGGCGCGCAGTCACGCTCGAAGCCCCGAATGGGACTCTCCTCTGGCTTTCGACCACCGAAGGACTGGGGCGAATCCGCGAATGGTTCAAGTGACGCCGGGTCCGAAGGCCCGTTCCCGGGCCAGGGTGTGTGCCTCTCCGTAATGGCGGCCAAGGTTGCTCCAATCGAAATGGAGCGATTCGCTTTCCACCTCGTTCCGAAGCGCAATGCGTTCGCGACGGCTGAGGGTTGTAAATTCGTAGCAAAAGTCGGCCAACTCTCGAACCGCCTCGTCAAAGGAGCGGTTTCGGCGCTGAACGATTTTAAGCCCCCGGCGGCGGTTGGGCGAGAAATGATGCTGGAGATAGCTGCCGAAACCGGCCACGTCGCTGGTCACCGCGGGGACGCCCAGGGCCATGGCTTCGAGCGGGGCATAGCCCCACGGCTCGTAAAAACTGGGGAATAGTCCGAGATGGCAGCCACGCACGAACTGGTCGTAATCCATGCCCAGGAAGGGGGATGTGGAGGAGATAAAATCGGGGTGATAGACGATCTTGACCCGTTCTTCGGGTCGGTTGAGAAGTCCCAAGGCGTGGACCCGATCGAGGATATCGTCCCGCTCCCCCTCCAGGACATGGGTCACGACGGGCGGCAACCGGCCGCTCTTCCACGCCAGCATCATCCGGCGCAGCCGGAGGCGCCAATAGTCCTCCACGAGATCATCGAGACGAGGATTTCGTCCCTCTGCGGCCGCCATGACCAGCCGTTCCCCCACCTGGGCCTGAATGGCCTCGCATGTCCTTCGGATCTCCTGCAGTCCGGCCTGTTGCTGGAGGGCGGCCGGGTCGGCCGACCGCGTGGGCCGACGGGTGATGATGAAAAAGACGACGGTTTTGGCGGTTCGGCTTTCGGCCAGGCGGGCGTTCAGCCGGGCCATGGCTTCGAGCGTGAGATCGAATCCCTTGTTGACGAACTCGTACCGTCCGGATGTGAAGAAATAGAGCGTCTGATCCAGGTCGAAGGAATAGGCGGGAAAAAAGTGGCCCATGACAAACTGGTGGATGCGCTCTTTGTAGAGTCGATGAAGGTTCTGGAATTCGTGGACGGCCGCAAAACGCTGGATGTTGAGGCCGTTGGGCAGGACGAGATCGGGTTTGCGACCAATGAGATGTTCGCACTCGAAGGCCGTGATCTCGCTGACCGTGGTAAAGACGTGGGCGCCGTGGGCGGCGGCGCGTTCGATGAGGACCTGAGCCTCGAGGCGAAAGCGGCGGGCCTCGGAATGCCAGTCCACAAAGGGCACGTGATCGTAGAACCAAGGATCGTGCATCGCCAGATACCGCCCCAGCAGCGTGGCATGCGTGGTAAAGACAAGAGCAACCGGAATCTGTTGCCGGCGAAGTTCGGGAATGGCAGCTCCCCCCTGCCATTCGTGAAAATGCGCTATGACGCGGCCGGGCCCTGTCTCCGCTGCCACCGCCGCTAAAAAACGCGACACCAGGTGCCCGAACGCCACCGCCTCATGAGCCAGAGAATCGGCCTCCAAGAGCCCGATCCGATGGTGTTCCCAGAAAAAGTACTCGATTTCGGCCCGTTGCGGTCCGGTTTCTGCCGGGTCGAGAAGGATCACCCGGGGACGACCGCTGACGAGCCAACGGCCATGGCGAACGCGATATCCAAGGGATTCGAGGACCGCCGCGGCCTTGCGAAGGAGGGACGGCGCCGGCGTCTCTTCGAACTCGGCGGGGGACTGGACGGGGTCCCAGGGCCCGATCAGGGTGTAGCGGTCGTCCCACTCCCGAATCATCGTCGGCGCCTTCGACCGCAGCACCGTATAGATACCGCCGGCCTGCCGACAGACCTCCCATGACACTTCGAACAGAAGCGGCGCGTGCTCCTGCTCCTCCGAATGTTTCACCATCACCTACCTCCTCCCCTCTTCCGTGGAAATCGCTTTTTACTATAGTCGCTGCGTTGAGGATGTGCTATTCTGAAATTATGAATCAGGGTCCTGTCAGTCCGTCCTGTCCGGAGTTCAAACGGTACATGAACGAATTCCGGGCGCGCCTTCGGAAAGCGCTTGAAGAAAACAAATGGTATCTCAGCGAGCGCGAAGGGCGTGATGTCGGGGAACGGCGGGCCACGGAAGATTTTCTTCAGAATCACTTCGACCGGTTTGCCGCCGAAGTGCGGATGGCCTTTTGTGAGCACGAGTGCTCACAACATGAAAACTGCCCCCTCGCCATCTTTATCCGTACGCTCCCGCCCACTCGGGAGGCTCTTCATCGCCACGTGAGCAAGGCCACAACGGAAAAGCCATCGTCCTCCTGACTGGAGTCTAACACCTTTTCCGGATGACTAGTGGGCCGGGATAACGACGGTGGCGGTTCGAATATTCCCAAAGACAGCGCCCGTTATATCGTAGAGTCGGACCTTGAATTGTTCTTCGGGCTCGCGGATTCCATCGGAAAGCACCGGCACCTTGATTTTTCGCGGAAGCCCATCCCCGTCATTCCATGTCAGCATCCCTTCGCGGTGCACATAGTCCTGTCCGGGTTGAGCCGAGCGGCCGATCGTTTTGAACCGAACCGTCACCGGTCCTTCCGAGCCACCGACCCGGAGAACCACGAGTCGGGCGGTCTCACCTTCGGAAGTCACCACCTGCTCCGTCGAAAATTGAATCACGCCCGACGCCAGGGCCCCTTTGGCCACCCCTTCCCCGGAACAGAGGTAGGTCGTGGGGCCGGCGGTCTGATCGGACAAGATCGTAAGGGTTCCTCCATAGAGGCCCATGCTGGTCGGAAGAAAGGTGACCACTACCTTGCGGGAGCCGTTCGGCCAGATGGGACCGGAGGTCCAGTCGGCCGTAAAATTGGGCGGAAGAGCAATGCTGTTGACCGTCAGAATACTGTTGCCGTCGTTGAACAAGGTCATGGTCCGAGTGGCGGTTCGAAGGAGAGGGACCTGACCAAAATTGAGATCGCCGGCAATCCGCAAGATGCGTGTCGGAATGAGGTTGCCGCGGCCAGTGCAGACGGCCATGTTATTCCCGCCCGTCCAATCGCCCAACACCCGGATGGTGCCTCCGTAATTCCCTTCGAGGGTCGGTGCAAAGGTGACGGTGACCGTCTGGGCGCTGTTCGGTGGAATGAGACCTGCCGACCAGTCGCCCTGGAAGGCGATGGGGTAAATAATGTTGTAAACCGTCATGGGCAAGGTGCCGTCGTTGAAGATGGTCAAGGTCCGGCTGGCTGTGGAATCGGTGTTCACGGTCCCGAAATTCAAATCCCCTTCCAGGCGAATGTATCGGCCGGGGGCGTTTTCGGTCACAAATTGCCAGGTTTCGGACCAGGGGCTCCAGGCGCCGCCGCTGTCCCGATAGCGCACACGCCAGTAGTAGCGCGTCTTGTACTTCAGGCGGTTGGGGGGAACTTGGATTTCGGTGACAGGCGATCCGTTGGGTCCGCTATCCCAGGCGGGGTTGATGAACTGGGCATTGGCCGCCACCTGCCAGCGCGTGCGGGCATGCGCCTGGCCATCGGGATCGAAAAACTCGCCCGCCACGAGAAGGGGCGTGACGGAAACCCCTTCCTCCCCATCCGCCGGACTGATCAATTCCGGCGGCCATGGGGCGGTGTTGGGATCTGTTCGATAGCCGGCCACCACGTCCTGAGTCTCGCGGAGGGTCCGCGCATTATCTCCATCCTCCGGATGGCCTGCAGGCACACCCTGATAGAGAACGAGGGGCGTGGAAAAGAGCGGCGCCGGCTGATAGAACCCGCCGTACCCATCGCTGTTATAGGCCATGATGGTATGGTATTTGACGTTGTTCAGTCCGGTGAAGTACCAGCCGGCCGAGTAGGAATTGAGGGCCCAGTTAGGCCCTGGGGACGAGGCCTGGTATTTGCTGTGATGAGCGCCCAGGTTGTGACCCAACTCATGAGTCAAGGTGTGGGAGATGGCGACGGATCGGATCGCATTGGCGGTAAACGCATTTTGGGGCTGGCCCGCCATTGAGGTCAGCAGATAGCCGAGCCCCACCCACCCATAGGCCGAACCCGTATCCACTAGAAGCGCCACGACATCGGCGGCATATTCTTCCCGCCAGCCGTGAACGACATCCATCTCGCCGACACCGTTTTTGACGGCCAGAAGGGCATCCTCCAGACTTCCGTTGTAGGTGTAAGCGACGTTGGTGGCCAGAACCAGCCGGAACTCGCCGTCAATGCCGCTGTTTTGCAGAGCCTGGTTGATGCGATTGACGGCATGTTCGGCGACCACCTGCATTCCGCCGTTGCCTTCGGCCCACGTTCGCGCGGTGGTATCGAAAACAATCAAGATATCGATCGTGGCGGCATGCAGAGAGACGGCCATCGCCAGCCCGCTGAGGACGCCCCCCATCCATCGGATTCGGTTCCGTGTCATGGCCGCTCCTCCCCCTTGTCGTCCTCCCGCTCGGGCACAAGCGGCGGCAGATGCATGGCCGGCGGCATGGCGCGCCGATCGATCACGGTGACGTGACCCACGCCGGTGTCGCCATCGCCGATAATCTGATAGATCCGGCCGCTTTCGAGATCCTCGACGGTGGCCATCAGGCGCTGGCCCACGACCGTGAACAGCGCCGTCTGGAGGGGGCTTCCCGGACAAGCGCCGGAGACCGAAAGCCCTCCCGACGAGGTCGTTCGCGGCCGGCCACGAACCTCGACGCGAATCGCGCCGTCGGCGCCGTCCATGGAGGCGGTGGGAAAGAGGCTGAGTTTGAGAGTGTCGCGATCGGAGAGCTGGCGAAGTCGAACAACGAACTGCGGCGCCATTTGCAGGGAACCGGTCCGGATGATCCAGGGCTCCGCTGAGGAGGCAAGCGCCGCGCGCGCATCGGCGGGAATGGCCGTCTCGGCCGGTCTGCAGATTTCGATCTCAGCGGCCATTGTCGCTCCGGCCAAAAGCAACACCAACGCCATCGTCCGAAGTTGGGTTTTCATGGTTCTCCTGGGATAGAGATCGCTCGGTTAATACATTACACCGCCCGCGGCGGTTTGTCCACCATCGAGGGGACCCTGTCCTTTTTCTGCCACAGCTGCCGGATCACGTGAATGGCAGCCTCGGCTATTTGATCGCCGGCCTCTGGCGCCAGCCGGCTCGGAGGTCCGAGGGTCGTTTCGTACCCTCGCCGCAGGAACGCCTCCGCCGTCGGCACGTAGCCGACCATTCCGTTGGTGAAACCGGCGATCTCGACCCAGGCCGGATAGCCCTCCCTTTTGATGCGCAATCCAAGTTCGACGAAATATTCCGCCGGAATCCCGACGATGGCGACCTTTCCCAATCGAAGCACTTGGATCTCCGCGGGCTGAACCTTCCGCTCCCGGATACGCGCCACGAGGCCCGGCATGGCGCGCTCATAAATGGCCGAATCCATGAAACGCTGCGCCCCGGGAAGGGTTCCGGAGCATTCGTCCGGGGTAGGGTCGCGATAGCGCAGCGACAGAACCGCCGTCTCGCCATCCACCGACCACCGCTCCGACCAGTCCATCTTCCCCACGGCCTCCACCACATCCGCGGCCAGGCGGCGGCCCGCCTCTTCCAGCGACGAGGAGCGTCCCGTCACGGGATTGCTGGTGTGGACATTGCCGGCCGCGCCGTTAATCAGGAGCGGAACAGGAATGCCCATCGCTTTGAGCAGGCGGGCGCATTCGCCGGGAAACCCCGCCGAAAACACAGGTCCATCCCCCAGATGCGTGGGATGACAGGTGAAAAAGACCAGCATCCCCAGCCAACGGCCGGTTTTGTCTTGCGCCCCCAGGACGGCCACTTCGGGGTCCACCGGTCCCTCCAGGCAGAGGGCCTGGGGGTCGGCGAAGGTGCCATGGGTCTTGACCGTCCCATTCCGCATCACGACGCGGCGGTTGTGGCCCAGCTCGAAATCCGTGACATGCCCGAACCCGAGACGGGCGGGCTGCTGCGCGGAAAGCGCCTGGCCGAAGGCCTCCTGGCAACGCTCCAGCAAAAACGCGATGTAGCGCTCATCGCGCCGGACATCGCCGATCGAAGCAACGGCCGGGCCGGCGTGGTTGTGTGTCGCGGTCACCATCACCCTCGCGCCGGGAAAGCGGTACGCCGCCTCGAGGCGGCGCCGAAGCTCGGCGACCTGCGACCAGCGGATCGAGAGCAGATCGAGCTGAACGATCGCCGCCGACTCTCCTTCTTCCTCGAACACCGCACAACGGACAAAAAGGGGGTCCCGTATCGTCTCGCCCACCAGCTCTTTCAACCAGCCGATCTTCCGCGTCCCCGGCGGCGGCGTGATATCGGCCTCGCCAAACCCGGCCTTCATGGTCTCTCTTTCAGGCCTTCGGCTTCAGAATATGGTCGGGATCAATCTCGTCCAGTCGTTCGAAGACCTTGCGGATGGCCGCACCGGTGAGGCGGGCGGCCTCGACGCCCTGGGGAGCGCGGAGCGGAACCGTCATGCCAAAATGAGTGTCGGTATGCCGCTGGGCCACGGGAAAGCGCGCCGGTGTATAGTCCACGTCCGCCGCCCCCTGGCAGTGCCAGGGGCATCCCTTCCCATAGGCATTTTTGGCCTGGAAAACGGTCATGGCAGGAAGGATAAAGCGCTGCCAGGTACCCACCGGAACCCCCTCGGCCTGGATGGCGGTCATCACGGCATCCCGGAAACGGGAGCGATCGCCGGTCCAACCGATATTCGAAAAATCGATCCGGCATGTGAAGTTGTACCAGTTGTGAAAATGGCCTTCCGGCTCCGTGGGCAGAATCAAGGCACGTGTTCCGCGGAGCGCATCGAGCAGCACCTCGGCGTTGCGGCGCTGAATCTCGATATAGCGATCCAGTTTCATGAGCTGGGCGCGGGCAAAAGCCGCCGTGAGGTCATTGTTCCGATACATCCATCCCAGCGCATAGGCGTGGTAGTCGCGGGACTCGGCCGGCGACCGGGTCTCTCCAAAGCTCCAGACCTGGCGGGCCGCCTTGAAGATCTCCTCCTGGTTCGTCACAAACATGCCCCCCTCTCCCGAACAGAGGCATTTGTTCTGGTTGAAGCTGAAGGCCGCCGCGTCGCCCCACGTCCCGACCTTCCGTCCTTTGTACATCGCCCCGTGCGCCTGGCAGCAATCCTCGATGACCTTGAGATTATGCCGCCGGGCCACGGCCATGACCTTCTCCATGTTGACGGCGAGGCCATGGAGATGGACCACAAGGATAGCCTTCGTCCGGGGTGTGATCGCCGCCTCGATCTGATCCACGTCCATGTTGATGGTTTCAAAATCAATATCCACGAAGATCGGAATGGCGTTGTGATGAATGATGCAGGTGGCGCTGGAGGACCAGGAATAGGCGGTCACAAGGACATGATCGCCGGCGCCGCAGCCCACGGCCGCCACGCCCATGTGAAGCGCCGCAGTGCCGCTGTTGGTGGTGATGGCAAAGGCATTGCCGTTCCACGCGGCGAACTCTTTCTCGAGAGCCTGGCAGTTCGGTCCGTAGGCGTGGTTGGCGCCCTCGAGGGAGGACAGAACGAGACGCCGATCGGTCTCGTCCACCGGGGGCCACTTCTGATAGGTGTTGTCAGGAACGAGTCGTTTGCCGCCATACACCGCTAGAGCCGATCGCGCACTCATGGAACACTCCGGGTTGGTGAGAAGACCTTCATCTTAGGAATAAGCCCCTCGAAAAGCAACCTTTCTGAAGCCCTCAGCGAAACCCCATGAGAAGGAGGGCCGTATGGACCACCGGATCGAGCACCCGGTGGAGAAGGCCTGCATAGAGGAGCAAAAAGACGATGAGAATGCCATAGCGCTCGAGGCTGAGGTAGCCGGGAAGCCATTCGCGGGGAAGCAAGCCCATCAGAATGCGGGAGCCATCCAGAGGAGGAATCGGAATCAGATTGAAAAGACCCAGGTATAGGTTGCTGGCCGCGACGACCACCAGAAGGCCCAGAAGGATTTTCGCTAAGAAAACGAAAGGCATGACGGGAAGGAGGAGAAAGGGAACAGTAAGCACACGGAAGAGAACCGCCGCCGCCAGGGCCAACGCAAAATTGGTCAACGGCCCCGCGGCCCCCACCCACATCATGCCGCGCAGCGGATCTCGAAAATAGGCGGCGTTCACGGGCACCGGTTTGGCCCACCCCAGGACCGGCTGCCCCGTCACGGCCAGAATCAGGGGCAGAAGAATGGTGCCGAAGAGATCCACATGGGCAATCGGATTCCATGTGATCCGTCCCATCATCCGAGCGGTCGGGTCCCCTAGACGCTCGGCGACCCATCCATGGGCGATCTCATGAAGGATCACCGACCCAAAAACGCTGGCGAACATGAGAACCCGAAATCCGAAACTGTCGAAAAGGCTGTCCACCGGCGCTATCCTTTCCGCTTGTCACGTGTGGATTTCTTGAGAACGGCGTTCAGGCTTCCCGTTCGGTACCCGTCAAGATCCAGGGTCGCATAGAGAAACCCCGCCCGGTGAAGGGCGCGGGAGAGCGCCGCGCGATTGGAAAAGGCCCGGGCTAGGCTCTCCGGCGCGAGTTCGATTCGTGCTACGTCGCCATGGACCCGTACCCGGCAGAGCGGAAACCCCAGCCGATGAATGGCTTTTTCGGCTTGAGCGACACGCGCCAGAGCTTCGGCGGTCAGAGGCGTGCCATAGGGAAAACGCGAAGCCAGGCAGGCCGCGGCCGGTTTGTCGGCCGTGGGAAGTCCGAGCCGGCGCGAAGCCTCCCGGATCTCCGCCTTCCGGAAGCCGAACTGCTGGAGGGGATGGACCACCCCCAACTCTCGGGCCGCGCGAACACCAGGACGATAATCCCGCCGATCGTCGGCATTGGTGCCGTCCGCCACGACGGCCAGGCCTTCCGACCGGGCTATTGCGCCCAGTTTTTCAAAAAGCTCCCGTTTGCAGTGGTAGCACCGATCGGGCGGATTGGCGACGAAGACGGGATGGCTCATTTCGTCCGTCCGGATGATGCGATGCCGGAGCTTCCACGACCGAGCCAGCCGGCGGGCCATACGAAGATCCGAAGGATCGAGCAGCGGCGAATCGGCCGTTACCGCAAGGGCCCGGGGACCGAGCGCCTGGTGGGCCAGGATGGCCAAGAAGGTGCTATCCACGCCTCCGCTCCAAGCCACGAGGATCCCCTTCTGCCGCGACAGCCAGTTCGCGAGCCGTTGGATTTTCCGATCGAGCGATCGCCTGTCCCTATGATGCATGGATCATCAACATACCCTAACCGCCCGTCAATGTCCAACGCTGTGTGCCTTTCGGGTGGGTCCGGTTTGTTCTCTAACGATCTCGGGTTTGTTCTCTAACGATCCACGAGAACGCCGCCGGCCCAACCTCGAACGTGGGACGAACGGTTGCTGATACCGCTCTCCCAGACGTCCTCGGCGCCGCCCTCGTCGAATACAAAGGTGAAATTCGCGTTGGTGGCCAAGTCGGGGTGATACGCGATGATCGGATCGGCCCAGCCGATCCTCCGGCTTCCAAAATCGCGATAGTGATCGCGGCCGGCACCGTCCCAGAGCATCGCCATTCCCCCCTGGGCCGCACAGCCCAGGTTATGCCCCTGATACTCGTCATCGCCCGAAGCGTCGCAGAGAACCGCCACGGCCAGATCCCAGGCAAAACACGGTCCTGCCGTTGTGCCGATGTAGAGATCGTCTCCGCCATCGTCAAAGACAAATCCGGCTGCATAATGGCAGCCATAGGCCGGACCCCAGCGAACAAAGGGGCGGACGGTTCTCGGCGAGCCGTCCCAGACGATCGTCCCAGAGCCCTTGCGCCGGTCATGGCCCGCGAAGTCGCGGGCGATGCCAACGGCAAACCAGTAGCCCCCGCCATGGCTGAAATAGTCGTATTCGTATTCGTCATCGCCTTCCCCATCGAGCAAAAGGCCGATCCCGCCGTTGGCCACACCCCGCGGTCCGACGCCAACCCCCTGCGACCAGCCGCCAAATCCTGGTGAATCGTCGTAGCCGCCCGGATATTTTCCGCCGGCCCAATAGCGATCGTTCCCCCGCCGATCCGCAAGAAGGCCGAGCCCCAGCGGCCCTCCCACGCCCTGGACAAGCATGGCGCCGTGATAGTGATCATCGCCCGAACAGTCAAGGAGAACCCCGATCCCCCCCACCGCCTGACCCTGGGCGCGACGATCCGCGCGATAGATATCGTTCCCGGTCTGGTCCACCAAGATCCCGATACCCGCCAGAGCAGACCCCTGAGCCAGATCGGCCGCCTCGTACCGGTCGTCTCCCGCCCTGTCCACCAGCAGTGAGACCCCGCCAACCGCTCCCCCCTGTACGCCGGTTTTGATGCCTCGGTAGAGATCGTTTCCGCGAACGTCTACGATAATCAATATAGGCCGATCTCCCCCCAGCGTCCCTTCCTCGTAACGGTCATCGCCATCGAGGTCGAGAATGACGGCCAGGGCGCGGTTGTCATCGAGCCGGTAGCGGTTGGGTCCTGGCCCGCCCACGACCATCAGACCGAAAGGCATCTCCCAGCAGGCGAGAACGGGCCCCTCCACCCCTTCCACTTGTCCAGTGGGAGAAAGTGTTCGTAGCTCATCAAACCACGCGTCGAAGTCGCCTTCGAGGATCCGATCGGCTAGAAAGACGGTGTCGGCGGCGGCCCCTGCCAGGGCGTTAAGATCGAGCTGTTCGAGACGGTCGCAGACCGCCCGGCCTTCCGTCACGCTGGCAAAACGATGCCCGAGTTCATTGGTCCCCAGGGCCTGTTCGACTAGACGTCCGAGAAAGGCGTTTCGCTCCGGCTCGGGTATCCCGGTCCACGCGTCAGCCCAAGCGGTTGCGATTCGGTGGACAGCGCTGGTCCACAACGTGAATTCCCACCCGGCGATCGGCTTCCGTTTCCGACGGTCAGGAGGCGTCATCGAAACCCCCATCGGCCTCATGAGGAGGGGTAGCGTGGCTTCCAGAGCCCCGGCCGGACGAGCGAGTGTCCCGTAGATCTTTCTGCTGAACCGTTCGGCCTCGGCCGGCGCCTCAAGAGGGTTTCGGAGGATTCGGTCCACCCAGGGAAGCCGGCAATTGCCCGTTTTATCGGAAAAAGTATTGGTGCCGGCCGAGGCATCCAGCCGTCCGTTGAGATAGGTGAGGTAGCGCTCCAGATCGGCCGCCAGGCGTCGTTCGCGAATGGCCGTCCGGACCCTGCGCTCCATCAGCGCCGTCGCCTCCTCGGCGGAGGGTTGACGCCGGGCCACCGCCATGCCGAGCGTCAGCAAAAGGCTCGCTCCAAGGAGCACTTGCCACGTCCGACTCGTGAAATCCCATGACCATCGAACAAAATAATCCATATGCGCCCTGACTCTTGTTGATATCCTGTCAATGACTCCATCCATCCTGTGAAAAACGGTTCAAACGAGATCCTCATCCGCTCTTGACAATCTGCGCATCCCATTGATAGTCAACGGGTTACAGCAGATTCCGCAATCGTGTCAAGACACGCTGGTTCCTGTTGATGACGCCGGGCGGCCCGAAGAGGGTTGACGATAACTGGAGGGATCTGAGAGCAGTTCGGTTTGGGTCCAGCGGCCGTCCGACTCGCAGCGCCGAAGGGTGGCCTTGAGGGGAGTCAGGGCATGGAGGCGGAAAAGGGATCGTGCGAGGTCATACTCCAGTTCGGCCAGGCGGTCAAGGGATTCCAGGACCACCTCGAAGCGGCGGGTTTTGAGATAACCGCCGACCATGAACCGGCCTTTGGCGGGAATCTCCACCACGCGATTGGTCATTTTCAGAAACGACGAACTCGTTTTCCGGCGGAACTCCTTCTGGGGTGGCGTGATTCCGCCGTAATGGCCGGGATGTCCGACCCCTTTGAGTTCATAATAAGAGATCAGGTGGCCCTTTTCCGCCCGACGGACGGCCTCGACGAAGAGTCGGGAGTGCTCGGCAGGAACACGCTCGTCCCTTTCGCCATGGAAGAGAAGGATGGGCGTGCAGAGATTTTCTGCCAGAGCGACGCCGCTTCGGCTGACATACGCTTCGGGGTTCTCATCGGGGGAGCACCCGATCCACAGATCCATCTCGTCTCGGAACTCGCCCTTCCGATCGTTCCGATACCACAGGGCATAGTCGCTGATGCCGCACTCGGCCTTTGCCCCGCAGAAGAAGTCCGGAAATTTTCCCACCATGGCCATCACATTCCCGCCACCGCCACTTCCTCCGGTGAGACGAACAAGCTCCGGCGACACGATGCGGTCCGCGAATGCCTGGCGGGCAAAGTGGACGGCATCCACGACATCCTGGAGCTCCCATCCGTTGCAGTCGGGACGCCCGCCGGAATCTCCCCGTCCGCGCATTTCGGGACGGATGACAAACCATTCGGCGGGCTCCGTGGGATTCACGTTATCGGGATGTTCGCTCTTGACCTGACCATGCCAGCCGTGCATGGAGACGAGAAGCGGACGGGGTTCGTCCGGCACTTCAAAGCGGGCGTAGAGGGTGAGCCCGGGCTCCACGGAGGAGGGATAGGGTTCGTAGAGGGATTTCATGGCTGAAACCCGAACAGACGAGCCGAGGTATAGAAAAGAATTGCCCGCTTGTCCTCGTCGGAGATCCGCGCAAAGAGAATCTTGCCGATCTGGTGACTGAGTGAAAAGGTGGGGGCGTCGGATCCCCACACGATCCGGCTTGAGCCCACGGCTTCGACGAAATGTTCGATCATGTTCGTGTGTTCACGGGAATAGGTCAGATCGAGATAAAGGTTGGGGGCTTTCCGGGCCGCTTCGAGGTAGGCTTCCCAGGCAAAGCCACTGCCGCTGTGTCCCATCAGAAAAGGCACGTCAGGGTATTGGAGTGCCACGCGGTCCAAGCCGGTCAGATTCCCGCCCCAGGTATGGGCCAGAACGGGAAGATGCCGGGTGGATGCAAACCGCCACACGGGCTCATAGACGGGGTGGTCATAGGGGGTTCCCGCCTGGTAAACCTTGATCCCCCGAAAAACGGGATCGGCGAAACACCGTTCGAGTTCGGATTCCATCAGCTCGGGGTACTGACCGCTGACGTGGCAATAGGCGAAGAGGATGCCGCGATACCGGTGTGCGGCGTGAGCCGCTTGGTCGTTCCCCCAGACGATGTCGCCATGAATGCCCTCGACCGAACTGACGATCTGCCAACGAACGCCCACCCGCTTCATCTCCTCCACCTGCCGCTCGAGTGCGGGCGCTATGGTAGAAGCGAACGAACCGATATGAGCGTGCACGTCGAGCACGGGAATGTCGAGGGGCTGGCCCGTGCGGCCATATTCGATGAGGGGACGAGTTACCATCGCACCTCCTCCATCCACTGGAGGATATTGCCGCTGAAGATGGCTTCCCGGTCCGCCTGAGCAATCGGCGCATACATCAGGTGCGCGATCAATCCGCCCGGGGAAAAGAAGGGCAAACCCGAGCCAAAGACAAGCCGTCGGGCCGGAAACTCATCGAGAAAGCGAAGGGGCGCATCGGGGGGAATGAAGTAGTGGCCGACGCACAGGCGGAGGTGCTCGAAACGCCGAAGCAGCGGATAAACCCAGATCTCTTCCTGGTAAGCGCAGCCGACCAAGAGAACCCGAAGGTCTGGCCATGTCCGGAGCAGCTCCTCAATCCAGGCGGGCGTCAGGTTTTCCCGGTTGAGCCCAACGGGGATCCGATGCGCGACGCAAGCCTCAAGCAGCTCGCCGTACACGGTACGGATGGGATACGCCGAATGAGGGAACAGAAAGAGCATCCGGCTGTTGGCCTGCCGCATCGCGGTCAGCAGATCGTCCACCCGGGGGCTGTCCCGGTGCGGGAAGGGGGTATAGGAGAAGGCGGGTGTGAGGCGGGGAGTGCGAAGGACGATCTCGGCCAGGATGGCGTTGCCATGCCAAGCGTTTCCGCCTCCCGCGGTGAAATTGCTGTGGGCCACGGCCGACCCGATACCGAAATGATCCATCAGCGCCACCAGTTCCTCGGTTCGCCACGGCAGAAGACGATCCCGCCGAAACCAGGCACCCACTCCGAAAAAAGCGTCGCATATCTCCATGTCGGTCCTCACTCCCCCGCTTTCCGTTCCATCGATCGCACGCCGGTCGGGTCGTCCGGCGGGTGATCGCGGAGGCTGCGGACGAACATGTAGAGTCCCATGAGAATCACGAACACGGCAAACAGGCGCGTGAGCGTGAGATTGGACAGACGCTTGAGACCTTCCGCCGCGAACCAGACAACCACTCCCGACCCGACCGCCGTCCAGATGGCAATCTTCCAGTCCACAAGCATGTTCCCTGTATTGCGAATCGTGGCCACAATCGAGGTCAGCACAATCACCGCCAGTGAGGTCGCCACAGCCTGTTTCTGATCCAGGCCAAGGCAGAAGACGAAGGCGGGAACCAGAAAGACACCTCCGCCGACCCCGCACAGGGCGGCGGCGACGCCGCTGATCCCTCCCAGAATAAGAGCGATAAAGGCTGTCGGCACGAATGGCTCCGCTGACCAACCTAGGCTATTGTCGGCCATCAGCAGCAGTGGTTCAAGCGCAATCGCTCTTCCTCCGATGCCCTTGACATTCGTCTCGATCTCGGGGATAGTCGCGGGCGCTGGGAATGACCTATGGGTGTTTTGATCTTTCTTTTGACCTACGTTGGGGTGGCCGTGGGCCGATTCCCCCGGCTGGCGATTGATCGGACTGGCATCGCTCTTCTCGGCGCCATCGCGATGGTCGTGGGAGGGGTCCTGACCGCCGACGAAGCCTTTGCCGCCATCCATGTGCCAACCCTGCTTCTGCTCTATGGGCTGATGATCGTTTCAGCTCAGCTCCGTCTCGGAGGTTTTTACACTCGCCTGGCACGCGATCTGACCACGTGGCTCGACCGTCCCGCCTTCTTCCTGTTTTTGCTGATGACGGTCTCGGGAGGATTGGCGGCCATTTTGGCCAATGACATTATCTGCCTAGCCTTCACTCCCGTTCTCTGCGTCGCCCTTCGCCGGAGGGGACTTAACCCGATTCCTTTTCTTCTCGGTCTGGCCATGGGAACCAATCTGGGGTCGGCCTCTACCATTATCGGGAACCCACAGAGCATGCTGATCGGTCAGTTGGCCCAGCTGGACTTCAAACGGTTTTTTTTCTGGTGTGCCCCGCCCTCCTTCGCCGGTCTTCTGGCGACATGGGGACTGCTGTTGTGGCTCTATCGGGGGCGGCTAAGACTTCCGGTGGAGCATCCTCCCGGCTCCGAAAGCGCGGACGGACGCTGGCCCCCCTATAACCGCCGGCAGACGATCAAGGGGCTGATCGCCGTCACGGTGGTGATCGGCCTTTTGCTGACGCGCTTTCCCCGGGAATGGTCAGTTCTGGCCGTCGCGGCTGTTCTGTTGCTGAGTCGTCAGATGCATACGCGCTCGATTCTTGGACTGGTGGATTGGCATCTGATCACGCTTTTTGCGAGCCTTTTCATCGTCGTCCGCGGTCTGAATGCCTCCGGATGGCCGGAACGGATCATGGGGCACCTGGAAACGTCGGGTCTCGCCTGGCATCATCCCATCCCTTTGAGTTTTGTCACGGTGGTGCTGAGCAACGTGGTCAGCAATGTTCCGGCAACGGTTTTGCTCTGTCATCACCTGCCCTTGGGCGATCCCATCCGGTGGTATGTCCTTTCGGTCAGCGCCACCTTCAGCGGCAATCTCCTCCCCATCGGCAGCATCGCCAACTTGATTGTTATTGAACAGGCGTTCCCCTTTGGCGTCTCGATCTCGCTTCGGGAATACGCCCGATCGGGCATTCCGATCACCCTGGTCAATTTGGCGATCTTAATCCTGTGGATTCTCATCCGCTCGTGACCCCTCTTTCCCGGCATGGCCTTTTGATGGCCGCTCGGTGATACCTCGGGGGGTAGGCGTTCCGCCGTAGGGCTATTTTACACCCAGGGCGCGACGGGCGCGACGCTGGGCGTCCTGGTCAAGAGGCGTTTGGGCGGTAGCGTCCAACGCCCGCTGGTACCAGAGGCGAGCCTCGATCGGCCGTCCCGCGGCTTCGAGCGTCTCGCCCATCTGCTCGAGTGCAAACGGGGAGTGGAGTTCTCTCTTCAGGGCCTCACGAAAGGCTTGCTCAGCCTTCTCGAACGTCGGGTAATTTCCTTCCCAGAGACGCCGGGCCATCCACCGGACGGCCGCGGGAAGCCGGGCCATCTCGCGGTAACCGATGCCCAGGACCACATAGGCCGGCGCATACTCCGGGTCAAGGATCAACGCGCGCCGGGCGCTCTGTTCCGCCTTTCGGGCATCCTCGAGCCGTCGGAGTCCCCGTTCGCGCATGGCGAGCGTCCCGTGGGTGAAGGCCACGAGAAAATGGCTCTCGGCAAGGGCGGGAAAGCGTTGTTCCATGTCAAGGGCCTTGGCCGCCGCCTGTCGAAACCAAAGGAGAGCCTTGGCGGCATCGGGCTCGGCTTCCCCGGCATGAAACAGACTCCACACGAGACGCGAATAGAGATCCGGACGATCCGGCTCGAGGCGAAGAAGCGCCGCGTAGTGAGAGGCGGCCTCGGAATAGCGGGTCTGCTCGAAGGATTCCTCCACCCTCTGGCGTAGGGCAGCCGCATCCCCTGCCCATACCACGCCGGCCGTCGCCATGACAAGCGCCAGATGGCCCACGCGCAGGCCTCCTGTTGCCCTCATCAGAACTCTCCCGCAGGCGCCGTGTAAAGGCCGCCGGAAATCCGTTCCAGATCGGCCAGGCTCCGAGCGGCCAGCCGATCAAGGGAGGCCTCGGAGAGATCGAGACCGAGATCCTCTGGCGTCTGAACCAGCCCTCGACGACGGAGCGAACGGGTCTCCTCCGGCTTCTCTGACCGTCCCACCGGCGTCTCTCCGGCGATGGCCCGAATAGCGGCCCGCCGCTCCTCGCGCGTGGCGCAACGCAGCAGATACGCAATTCCCCGTTCGGTTACGATATGCGTCAGATCGTCCCCATAAAGCATGATCGGCGGCACCTCCAAGCCCCCTTCGCGGACCAGGGACAGGCTATCGAGTTCCGGGACGAAGACCGGAATCCCGCCCTTTTCGCTGACGGTCGGAGTGACCTGCACCACCAGCTTGCGTCCCCGGAAGGGAATGGAGGGCCACCCGGCGCGGCTCTGGGCCTCCGCACGTTCCTTCCCTGCTTTGACCCAGGCCGGGGAGGGATGACGCCGTCCCGGGGCATCGCTGCCGAGATTTGGAGCGCCGCCGAACCCAGAAATGCGATCCCGAGTGGCCGTCGAGCTGTTTCCGTCCGCATCCACCTGAAGCGTGGCCCCAACAAAGCAGTCCACGCCGTATTGGCCCGCAACCTGGGCGAAGAGGCGGTTGGATAAAAGCCCGCCGCCGGGTGAGGTGAAAAAGATTTTCGGCCGAGCCGCCGCGTACCGTTCCATGCCAACTTCGCTGCCAAACGAGTAGATCGAACGAACCCAGCCAGCCTCGATGGCCGGAATGAGGGTGGGATGGGGATTGAGCACCCAGTGGGTGGCGACCCGGCCCTTTAGTCCAAGCGACTCGCCAAAGGTCGGTAAAAGAAGTTCGATGGCGGCCGTGGCATAGCCGATCCCATGGTTGAGCGAACGGACCTCGTACGGCGCATAGATGCCCTTGATGACCATCATCGCCATGAGCACTTGGCGCGGCGTGATTCGGGCCGGATCGCGGGTGAACAGCGGGACGAGATGCGGTCGTTCGCCGCAGACAATGACAAAATCCACGCGATCGGCTGGCAAGTCCTCTCGTGGCAGCGGGCCATTGACCACCGATTCCACCTGCACCATCGTCACGCCCCCGGCTCCCCGAACGGCTTCGCACAGGAAGGCCGTCTCCTCGCCGTTGCTGCCCAGGTACACATTCCCCTGAGCATCGGCGGTTTCGCCGGCCAGCAGGGCCGCATCCGGACGGAGATCGGTCAAATAGCGGGAATAGAGTTCCAGGTAGGTGTGTATCGCCCCCACCTGGATCTTGCGCTCGCGGATCAGCCGGGCCATTCCCTTGGCCTGAAGGCCGGAAAAAGCGAAGTCGAGCCGGTCCGCGATCCCTTGCTCAAAGAGGGCGAGGTGTTCCTCGAGGCTCACGGCGCTCATGAGCAGGTGGAGCCCGTGGAGTCTATGAACCGGTCCGGCGGCAAGAAGGGCTCGGGCGAGAAAGCGCGCCTGCTTCTGATTGTTCCCTTCGAGGATCAGGCGGGCGCCGGGTCGCAAAACAGCACCGAGCAGATCGGGTGCCTTCTCCTTAGCGACCAAACGCCCGCCCGCCGCGCGGCGGCCCGCTTCGACTCGTTCCGCATAATCGTTCATTGGCTGAACGGCCGGCGTTCAATACCGCCGGTAGTCGTAATGGGAGTAACTCTCGCCCCGGAACGGCACGTCGTTCAGAATCACGCCAATGACCTTGCATCCGGCGTGGCGGAATACCCGGACAGCATGAACGAGCGGCTGATACCGGCTGCGCCCAAGCCGGCTGACGATGATGACGGCGCCGGCCACCTGGCCCAGCACGACGGGATCGCTCACAATCCCGAAGGGAGGGGAGTCAATGATGACCCGCTCGTAGCGGCTTTTGGCCCATTCGATGAACTCCTTGACCGTCGGCCGTCCCATGACATCAGCCGGACTGATGTTTTCGGCCACCTGACTGGGCACCACGTGAAGGTTTTCGAAAGCAGTCGGGGTAGGAAGATTCTCGAACTGCGAGGGGTCGCCCTGCTGGAGAACATGGAGCAGGCTGGCTCTGGCCTTTTCCTCCACCTGAAAAATCCGGCCAAGCCGGGGCCGACGGAGGTCGAAATCCACAAGGAGGGTCTTGAGCCCGCTCTGGGCATACGCCAGGGCCAGGTTGCATACCGTGATCGTCTTGCCTTCTTCCGGCTGCGTGCTGATGATCAGAACGCATCGGTTCACCTCCTGATAACGGGGAGATTCGAGGAGCGCCCGGAGACCTGCGAAAACCTCTGTGATCCGGCTGAACTTCTTCTGCGCCACGGTCAAGGCCAGCTGTTCGCGGGTAGTCTTCGCCACGTGCGGCAGAAGCGCCAGGACCTTGAGCCCCATTCGGCGTTCGATGTCGGCCGGTCCGATGATCTTATCCTCGAGCTTGTCGAGCATCAGGGCAACCCCCACGCCGACTAAGGTGCCGAGAAAAAGGCCGATGATCATGATCTGCGGAAGACCGCGGCTCAAAGGCCGTTGGGGCGGTTCGGCCTTCTCCACGATCATGACGGTGGTCATGGCCTCATCGAGTGCGAGGCGTGCCTCCTCGATCCGGTTGAGGATTCCCCGGTAACTGAGCATGTGGGCCTCTTTTTCGCGCTCGAGCTGCTCCAGTTTCATCTGAATGCCCTTGATGCGGAGATCCAGATCGGCGGCCAGTTTCAACTGCTCCTCCTTCTTCCAGCGGAGGGTCTCCGCCTGCTTGCGGAGAAGATCGAGCGTGGCGGACGCGGTCTCCTGAGCCCGGCGGGCCGCCTCCTTGAACTGTTCCCGGATGGCCTCGATCTGCTTGTTCTTTTCGACCACGGTCGGATGCTGCTCGGTGTAGCGGACCAGCAGGGCATCGCGATCCGCAATGGCGGTCTGCAGCCGCTGGATGACAGCCGCGATCTCGCCCGCGCGCGGCAGGGATTCCGGAAGAGAGGCGATGGCCTCGGGATTCGCCTGTGCGGCCTGGAGCGCGGCCATCAGGTCCACCGCCCGCGCCAGTTCGTTTTCGACCCGTACGAGTTCCGAATTATAGCTGGCCAGGGCCACTTCCACTGCTTGCCGTTGGCTGGTGAGATTATCCAGTTGACTCTGCGTTCGGAAATCCACAATCGCCTGGTCCGCTTTTTCCAGAACCCGTTTCTGCTGTTCGGCTTGAGACCGGAGCCAGAAGACCGCGCTTTCCGAAAAGGCCCGGTTTTCATCCGCCGCATTCTGAACCGCCGTCTCCGCATAGGTATTGACCAGGGCCGCGGACAGTTCGGGCCGACCGGTCCGAGCGGTGATCTCTACCAAACGCGTCCGTCGCCGAAGAGCCAACGAGACGTTTTCAATCGCTCGCGCGAGTTCCTCATCCGTGATCTGGATTTTCGGATTGTCCCTTCGGAATCTCGCCATCACCTGGGCCTGGACCTCCCGGCTCTTCAGCTTGGTCAGGCGGGTATTGAACACCTCTTCGATCGAACTGACCGAGACGTTTTCCTCCGACGGCGAGAGGGTGGTTGGCATGACGCGGCGACCTCGCACGCTCATTTCGATGAGTGCAGTGGCCTCGTAGGTGATCGGCAATGCCTGATAATAGGCCCAGGCGGCGATTCCGCTCAGGACGATGATGTTGAGGACGACCGGCAGTTTTTTCAGACAGACCCGGAGAATCCGACTTGGATCCAGAGAGCCGAGGGCCGATTCCTCTTCCTCTTCCTCGGATCGGGGGGCGCCATAATAGGGAACCCCGTAGTAGGGGACGCCGTACGGAGCCCCGTAGTAGGGCGCGCCGTACCCATAAGGTCCACCCCCATAGTAATATCCCCCGCCCCCCCGGTAGGGGGCGGGGGAGTAGTACGGTGGGCGATGATAGTAGGGGGCTTGTCGTTCCTGCTCGGTGCCCGTTGAGGGGGGCGGGCTGTTGTTGGACGGGGCGGACGAATCGGGACGATCTGAGGAAACAGCGTCCTCGTGCTGGGATTCCTTGGCCATAGAGCATTATCCTACCTGTTTGCCTGGGGTTATCGCAACCTTTTCCATGCTGGAGGGCCGATGTTCGAGAAAATCCGGCGCGCAGGTGAGCATGGTGAACCAGAGCCAGAGCACCGCCGGACTTCGAAACGGAAGATCGGCGAAACTATAAAGAAAGATCACCGCGGGTCCAACCAGAAGCGCCAGGCCCAGCGGAGGAATCCGGTAGAGGAAAGATCGGCTTTCTCCGTCCCGCCGGCGTCGCGACAGTGAGGTCAAAGTGCGCACCGACGGACGGAGCAGCAGAAGTACCGCCAGTACCAGTAAACCAGCCCCAACCGCTCCGAACTCTACCAGAAACTGCAGGGGATCATTGTGAACATTCGCCGAGCCGTCCGGAAAAACCCGTTTGGGATTATCCGGCACCACAAAAAGAGGAACATAATGGCGATACCCCCACCCCCCGACGCCAAACCAGGGATGGTCACGCCAAATCTGCCAAGCAGCATCGAGATAGGGATCCCCTCGGCGCTCCACCCGCGACCGGGCCGCGTCGAGCGTGGTCCCTTTCCACTCTTCCCGTACCACATTCCCGGGAACACGGACAAAAACGAACGCGGCGGTGGCCAGCACAGCCATCAGACAGATCGTTACGGCCGCCCGCCCGGCGGTGGTGTACCGCCGACGAAGGCGGCGCATGGCATAGCCACTGCCAAGAATCGAAAGAAGGGCGGCCAGGGCAATCGCCGCCCGGCTTCGGCAAAAGAGGGCCCCCATGAGGTTGATCAGCAGCGTCGGCAGGGCCCATCCGACATTTTCTCCTCCATCGTCATGGCCCAGTTCCCGAATGAGAAGCCCGCCACTGAGAATCGAAGCCAAAATGAAATAGGCTCCGGCATGATTGGTATACCCAAAGGTCGCAAAAAAAGGCGCTTCGGCCTCCCCCCTCCAAAAGATGCCCGGCGCGTGACTGGCCTGCTGAATCAGACCGACGGCGGCCACCCAGGCGGCGTTCACCGCCAGAAGACGGAGAAGCTCGGCTTTTCGCTCCCGGGAAAGACCATGTCGGATCGCGAGGATGCTCGCAAAGACAGGCCCAAACCAGAGAAGCATCTCCGCCGCCTCCGACGGCCGTATGCTGAATACCGGAAGATTCGGTCGAGGCGGCGGCGCAAAGAACCAGAAGCCCAGGGTTGAGTTCCATTCCAGCTCCCGGGGTCCGTTCCACACCTGAAGGCTCATCAAAAGGAGAAATGCCAGACCAACATATAGAAGAGGATCGGAGAGAAAGCCATGAAGCGCCCGCATCCGAGCGGCCCTGGCATTCTCCACACGTTCACGATCCGGCCAGAAAAGGGCGCTCACCAGAGCCGCCAACGCCAACCAGGGAACAGGGCCCATCCACTCCGGCCGGGTCCCCCCCCGCATCCATACCGGCCAGACCAGAAGGAAACCCAGGAAAAAAAGCATACGGTCCCGTCTCTCCGGCCTTCACCCGCCGGCCTACTGTCCTTTGTACGGAGGCGCGGGAGGCGGAGGAGCCGGCGGCCTGGGAACGACAACGGGAGGCAATACGACGGACGACATCTGGACGAGCGTCTGGTAAAGAACCGGGGGAAGCGTTCCCGGAATGTCGCGGGCCGCCGAAAGAACGGCGGCGGCCCACCGGGATTGCCCTTCCAGAGCATCCAGAAGCGCCTTCGTCAGCGCGGAGCCCACCTCGCCCGCGGCTGCCAGCGCCGCCGCCACCAGCCGCTGAAACGTCGCCAGTGGAATCTGCCCGACCAGCGCCCGGAACGCTGTTGGAATAATCCGAAGAGCGCGGTTCGAATCGGTTTGAAGAATGTACGCCAACAAAAGTTCCGCCTCGCCTGACGATTCCCGTTCGACATCACCCACAATCTGCCGGATGGCCTCCGCAAGGGCTCCACCGGCCGCAGCATCATCCTCGATCGCCATGATGCGCGCCGCGGTTTCCCGCGCCGAACGAGATGCTGCCCCCTCCCCCTCGGCTTCCTGGGCCCTCAGAAGACCGACGGCCATCACCGTCAACATTGTCAAAAATAGCCGCTTCATGACTCTCCTCCTTGTTCGACGATCAGTACCAAAGCGATGCGCCGGCCAGAACAATCCACTGGTCGTATTGATCCAGGTCGTTGTCTCCCCGTTCGAACGTTGCTTCAACAAACAATTTCCAGAAGGTGTTGGCCACGGGTGCTAGCACCAACCGGCCTGTGAACTGCAGCAACTCCGCATATTCCCGCTGCAGGTTGTTCCCATAATCAATGGGAAAATCATAATCGTCGTAGCGATAGGTGACGGAGCCAATCGCGCTCAACCGCCGAAGGAAGGCATAGCTGAGTCCCGCCTGACCGGCATAGGAACGGCGTGTCACCTCGCGCACGGTCGCCGCCGGCTGCACATCCGTCCAGAGGCGGCCAAAGAGGCTCAGATTATCCCGCGCGCGCCAGTTCAGTTGGCCATCCACGTCCCAGTCCCACTTCCGATCGTAGTCGGACGCTTCCACATCGCGGGCATATTCGTAGGTTTTGGCCCCCACGCCGATCCGGTAGTCCACCTTAACCAGGGGCCGAGTCCGAAAGCCCGCCCGCAGACCCACGACCGGCACGTCCTTCGAAAGGGAATCGGAATTGAGCTGCTGGTAATTCATCTGAACGAAAAAGGAGGTTTTTTCGGAAAACCGATAACCCGCATCGCCCCGCAGTGTCCAGTTCCAATTGTCAAAAACGTTGGTTCCATCATAGTCCGTCCGCGTCGCCGACCCCCCCAGCGTAAAGTCCGTCTTGGGCAGGGCCAACCACTGAACGTCGCCGAACCCGCTCATGTTGATCCGTTTCAGACGGTCGGACCGATCCTCGACGTAGGGAAGCGGCAACTCGGCGGGCATGGTCTGCACCGCACTGGCCGGCACCCGCTCATGATCCTGTAGGTTGCGAAACTTTCCTCCGACGGTCACCCGGTATTTGTCCGATTCCGGCCAATACCGAATCGTGCCTTCCGCCGTGAAGGCATCGTAGTCAATCTCGCTTAAATCGTCGTAAATACGCCGGTCATACCAGCCTCTCAACCGAATATCCCACTCGGGACGCATCGTCGCGGAAGGGCCGATGCCTAGACCCACCGAAAATTGGGCAAAAACATCGTCCGTATCCTTGTCCACAAAGGTCCCGTCCGGGTTCACCCTCTGGCTATCCCCCGAACTCAGCCACGCCTGACTATCATAACCCGCGGAAAGCTCCACAAACGGACTGAATTTGACCCCTTCGACCCGAATACCGTTGCCAGGAGCCGAAATGGCCGCCTGCGCACCAATGCTACTGGCCAACAGAAAGACAGCTAGGCCCGCGCCCCCGCTTCGATTGATGATGAACGCCTTCATACCACCACCCCCTCGTCACCTACTACTCACCAAACACTTTCAGGAACAAATATGATATCTCCCGGCTCCAAAGTCAAATCCTTTTCTATCATACCTCTTTTGGCAATATCCAACAAATTAACGACAATTCGGCGAGGCCCCTCATAGGTCCGCCTCCAGATTCGGATATCCGTCTCCCGAGCCACCCGGTTGAGGCCCCCCGCGAACTGAATGGCCCGGCTAAGCGTGAGATCCCGGGAAGGAGGAATATTGATACGCCCCGGACTGTTGACCGCCCCATAAACCGAAACCCATCCCCACGGCGAAACTTCTCCGGGACGCCCCTCATATACGTAATCCACCGAGACGTGGGGATCTTTGAGAAAACGTGAATATTCTTCGGTCAGGCGTTCGCTCAACGTTCGGATCGTCAAACCCAGGCATCCGACCTGACCGACAAGCGGCAGAGTGATGGTCCCCTTATCTGAGATTGTCCGGACCATTTCGGGAACTTCGACAATGCCGCCCGCAATCACGGACACCTTGATCGAAAAACCGGGCCGAAGGTAGGGAGCCCCATCAGGCGCAAACCAATCGGCCGGCTGTTCCGCGCTCAATCGTTCCGCCAACGCTTGCTCTCGTTCCTCTTCCCGGGAAGACTCAGGGACAGCAGACGAGACCCCCTGCGAGGATTCTCCCGCAGGGATCGTTCCGGCCTTCTTCCTCCATGGCCACCACACAAAGCGCCCCCGGTGAGTCGAAGGAGATGTGGGCATATCCATAGCCTCCTCATGAACCGTTTCCTCGCGAACGGCAGAGACCGGGGCGGACAACTCCGGAACAACAACGGCCACCTCTCCTCCAGGCGTCTCCTCCCGTGGCGCCGTCAGCTGATCAGAGATCAGAACGGGCTCCCCCCCCTTTTTCCCTTCTTCAAGGAAAACGATTTCCACAGATCCGCCTCGCCGTGTCCGGCAACCGGATAGGACGAACCCCGCAAGGCATGCTCCGATGACTGCCAATCGCCCGTGTTTCCAAGTTCGGTTCACCCTAAGACCCCTTGTTCGAAACAATACCGTAGCGAAAGAACCGGCAGAACACAACTCCCAACTTTCACGATCCCGGCGACTCTTCTTCCCGTTCTCCTGTCAGCGACTGCTCCAGCTTTTCCTTCAGACGGGGAGTGTCAGGGTGCTTTTCCAGCAAAAGAGTGTAAAGATCGGACGCCTCACGAAAGCGCCGCATCCGCAGAAGCGTGTCGGCCAGTTTTTCCCGGTCGGCATCCTCCCCTTCACGGGCCAATTCCCGCGCCACCGCCAGGGCCTCCTCCAGACGCCCTTTCCGCTCCAAAGCCTCCCGCCGAAGATTCATAAGCGCCCGGTCATCCGGGGACAGCATCAAGCCGCGGCGGGTCAACAACTCCGCCTCATCCCATAAGCCCGCTTTCGCCAACGCACGGGCCTGCGCTTCCAACCGACGGCCCGCGCCAGGATCTCGCCGGCTCCAGTGCGCCACGTAATCTCCATCCGTTCGATGCTCCACACGTCGGTAGAAGCTTATGGCCATAAGTACGATCAAAAAGCTGACCCCCAGAACCCACCCCTCCTGACGAAGCGCCGTTTCCGACCAGACCCGCGTTCCCGCCCAGGCCAGAACACCAAATGCCGCGAGGCTGAAGGGCCAAAGGCTCATCTCAGTGAACGCGGGTTCCCTCGTCCATAGGACCGCCAAGGGCGGCGACCAAAGCAAAAACCAGGCGGCCATAAAAGCGAGCCGTCGCTTTTCCTCGTTTCGTCCCCAGATGGGGGTGAGATCCGTCCGGTAGAGACAGAAGACGCACAGGGCGATCAGTCCCATCGCTATCCAGAGAGCCCCGAACAGGCGCCAGCCCGACCACCAGACCGGCCAGGTCGGCTCATGCAACACTTCGCGGAAGGGCAGAAAAGTCCCTTGAAGTCCATAGAGAAAAGCCCGGATCGGCATTCGTTCCGGTTCCCACCCGATCGCTACTCCCCGGAGGGCCAGGCGGCGAACATAGGCGTATCCGCCGAGGACAATAAAAAACACCACCACCCATAGCCACTCTTTCCATTCATAACCCGAGACCAATGGAGACAGCCCCTGGTTCGCCCCACGGTACTCGTCCCGCCGTGAAGGGATCAAGGGAAGCTTCAAGACCGCCGCCACCCCCAGGAGAAGAGGAAAGACCCACGCCTGCTCATGAGAGCCCAAGGCAGCGACAAAGCACAGGAGCGCGAGCCCGCGATACAGAAAACCGTTCCGAAAATAGAGCCAAAACGCAGCCAGAACAAAGACCATCATCAGCAGGAGTTCGCGGCCGGCGACGATGCGATAGACACAACCCGTGGCCACCGGATGAAATACCCAACCCAACATGGCGAGAATAAGAGGGACGCGGCGGAATTCAAAGGGCGTGAACTTGAAAACGGCACAGGCCAAGACACCGGCAAGGCCCAATAAAAAAACGTTCAGCAGCCGATAAGGCCAGGCATCGTCAAGCCCGGAGGCCCCGCGCTGCGCCATCAGGGTCGCGTGAGCGACCGGACGCCATGTCCGCGTCAGGACCTCCGTCGGCCGATGCCATAAGGCCCGGTAATCCTCCGCCTGTGGATCCCGCGGATAGGCAGCCAGTTGAGCCTGATCTTCAAAAAGAAAATCGAAATTGCTGGCAAAGCCATAGACCAGCGTCAGCGCGAGCGTGAGGATAAGAACACCTTGCGCGATCCATCGCATGAACACCACCCTACCTTGGTGGTGGGGGAAGGACTCGAACCTTCGAAGGCAAAGCCAGCAGATTTACAGTCTGCCCCGGTTGACCACTTCGGTACCCCACCGAAATTCCGGCGCCAAACAGGGAAATCATAGGAAAATGGCCGCCGACCTGTCAACGCCGGCTTTTCGGCTGGAAAAGAGAACGCCTCATCTCGCCCTCCCGTCATCAGGGGGAGGAGAAGCAAGAGAGAGATGACCGAGAAGCCCTAGCGTACGAGGAAGAGGGTTCCCCGGCGGGAAGGAACTCTCTCATAGACCCCTATATCCACGGCGGATCCAAGAAGGCGGGAGTTCCCCTCCAGATCGTACATCCAGGGGGCGGAGGCGTTTTCGCCGGCCTCTTCGCATGGGGATCCCGGCGCGAGCCGGTAGTCCATCGCCTCGTAATTCCGGAAGAGAGTCCGAACATTGGTGACCTCAATATTGCCAATCCCGCCGGGATGAGGCCACGTGGCGCAGTATCGAAGCGTGGCTCCCGAAGTATTGACTTCCGCCTCAAGATTCGTATAGATGCGATTGTCGATAATGATGGAATTGGTCGCCGATCCCCCCTGGAGACCTCCGTACCGCGCTCCGGTGTTCGAAACGACGACACAACTGACCAGCGTACAGCCGTCGAGGCCAGCGTAATAAGTCGTGCTCCCCCCCGGGGCCAGTCGCCACATTGCGGTCTATCAGACAGTTCCGCAGAACAGCCCCATGAGCGGCTGGGCTGGCCGAGGCCCGGTTTCCGAAGATCCGGCAGTGGGAGAGGTAGCCGCCGATGACGCCACCGCCCACGCTGAGGTTGTCGGCCCGCCGAGCGACATTGCTGATCACTTCGCACTCAAAGAGATCGGCATAACCCGATCCGGCCGCACTGTAGGCGACGGAATTCGTGAAGAACCGCGACCGGAACGCCACTCCGGCATAGAGTCCTCCTCCGCACGACCCGGAATTGTGAGTCAGATAGTTCCCCTCCAGGTTGCACGACACCAGCCAGGCGTTATAGGCACCACCGCCCGCTGTGTCGGCTCGGTTCTTCGAGATCTCGGAGCGGTGCCAGCGGCCGCCGTAGGCGCCCCCCGCGATCGCCGAGGCCGTATTGCCGGTCAACACGCAGTCCGTTCCCTCCAGCCACGCTCCGTCCGCATACACCCCCGCTCCGTTCTGGGCCAGGCAGCGGGAGACGATCACCTGGGAGAGCCTCACCCGCCCGCCCTCGGGAACATAGAGTCCGGCTCCGTGAACGTCCACCACGGGGTTAGTTCCTGCCAAGGTGGCGCCCCGATCGAGGCGGAGGCACTCCAGGCTTCCCCGTTCCATGTAGGCGCAACGGACA
>Ga0308419_1000056_pt1 | contig 91254 bp, 59 predicted proteins | sample HotsprSampleMS50_FD_203674 | JGI IMG/M metagenome (GOLD analysis project Ga0308419, IMG submission 203674) | Hot spring phototrophic mat microbial communities from Mushroom Spring, Yellowstone National Park, Wyoming, United States - 20090730_MS50 ... | reverse complement strand
ATACTCCCTCTCCCATGGATCATTGATCGTCCAGACCAGGTTGGACCAAGCCATCGTACCAAAGTCCGTTGCGCTCTGCCCGCTCTTGGGAATCACCCCGGTGTCCGGCCATCCGTCAAGGTATTTGTCCCACCGCGACCGTTGGGAATCCAGGAAGAGGTAGGAGACCAGCCCATCCCTATATCCGGCTCCTCCCCGCGGTTCCGCCGGAGGCACATAGGGCGGTCCTTCCCCCGCGAACTCCCGCCTCATGCCCTCCACCGGCGGATAGATCCCGTACACCGCGTAGTACTCCTCGAGCGCATTCTTGATCCGCTCGATGTCCGCCGCGGCTCGCGCCCGGCCGGTTCGGGTGTTGACATACGCCATGATCGAAATCGTCATGCCGGCCAGGATCAGAATGACCACGACCACCACCAGCATTTCGACCAGCGTAAAGCCGATGCGTCTGAGGGTCATGTTCGCCTCCTTTCCGACCATGGACTCACCCCTGCTCCGACATCTTGCTGATGATCTGAATCATGGGCATGAACATGGCCACGACGATGGTTCCGACAATGACGGCCAGCATGATGATGAGAATCGGCTCGATAATCGAGGTCAGAGCGTCCACCGCCGTATCCACTTCGTCGTCATAGGTGTCCGCCACCTTCATGAGCATGCCGGGCAGATCGCCGGTCTCCTCGCCGACCTGCACCATGCCGAGCACCATACCCGGGAAAACCCCAGACTGCTCAAGGGGCGTCACCATGGATTCGCCCTCCTTGACGGCGTCATGAACCTGACCGATGGCGTCGGCGACCACCTCGTTGCCAGCCACGTCGCGCACGATCGTCAGCGCCTGAAGCATGGGAACGCCGCCGGTCAGGAGGGTCCCCAGCGTTCGGGAGAAGGTCGAGATGGCTCCCTTCTGAACCAGGGGACCAAAGATCGGCGCCTTGAGTTTGAGCACGTCCAGAAGTCGGCGCCCCTTTTTCGTCCTGGCCATCAGCCGGATGAGAATCACCAGCGCGATCAGGGTGCCAAGGACCGCCGGGCCATGGTGAATGACGCCCTGGCTGATGCCCATGACGAATTTCGTGAGGGGCGGCAATTCGCCCTTCTCGCCCAGCAGGTCCCGAAAAATGTCGTTGAATTTGGGCAGAATGACCAGCATCATGAAGGTCAAAATGCCCACGGTCATAACCAGCACCACGATCGGATAGACCATCGCCCCCTTGATTTTGTTCCGGACGCGTTGGGACTTTTCCATGAAATCGGCCAGCCGCTCCAAAACCTTTTCCAGCGCCCCCCCGGCTTCGCCGGCGCGTATCATGTTCACGTAGAGTTTGTCGAACACCCGCGGCTGCTGGGCCATCGCCTCGGCAAAGGTGCTGCCCCCCTCCACTGATTCCGCCATGTCGTTGATGGCCTCGCGGAGGGTGATATTCTGCTCCTGTTTTTGGAGAATGTGTAAGGCGCGAAGCAGCGGCAAACCGGCATCCAGCAGGGTGGCCAGCTGACGTGTAAAGACCGTCAGTTCTTTCGATCCAACGCGGGGGCGGAACACCGCAGCCAGAAACGAGGGCATGCGGATCTCGGTCTTGAGCGCACTCTTGGCCTCACCTTTCGCCCCGGGAAGCGGAGGCCCTCCCTTTTTCTTGCCAATCTCTTCGACCTTCGTGGGGAAAAGATTCTTCTCCCGCAGAATGGCGATCACGCGGTTCTGATTCTCCGCCTCGATCAGCCCTTCCGTCTCGTGTCCCCTGGCGTCCATCGCCTTGAATCGGAACTTCGGCACAGCAACCTCCCTTGCCTTCGAGACGCATCCCAATCCCCACGTTAACTCCCCGCCGTTTCTGATTCAAGTATATCAGAGCGTCTCGGGGCATGACAATCGCAATATCCTTGCCTCCCGCCAGAGTTCCCGCGTATGTTCTCCGGCGGACGGCTGGCGTCACGGCATGCTTTTCCCGACCACTATCTTCGCTATTTTCTTCGCGACGCTCTTCTATCTCCACTGGGCCCTGGTGGAACGTCCCCGCCTGTGGAAGCCCCTCCTGCTCGCGGCCAGCTATCTTTTCTACGGCTTCTGGAACTGGAAATTCATCTTCCTCATCGCGATTTTCACGGTCCTGAACCATTGGGCCGCCTGCGCCATGGACCGATACCCCCCTGCCCAATCTTCGGCCCGGAAACGAATTCTAGTGGCCATTCTCCTCTTCGACCTAGGCATCCTGGCTTTCTTCAAATATGCCGGTTTTCTTACTCTAACCGCCATTCAGGCCCTTGCCGTTCTCGGCCTTCCTCCTGACGACACCACCCTCCGGCTGCTGGAAGCGGTCGGCCGGATTGTGCTTCCCGTCGGCATCTCTTTCTTCACCTTCCAGGGGATGAGTTACGTGATTGACGTGTACCGCGGCGATTTCCGCCCCGGCCGTTCCCTCCTCGATTTCGCCAACTATCTGGCCTTCTTTCCCCAACTCGTGGCCGGTCCCATCGTCCGGGCCCGGGATCTTCTTCCGCAGATGGAACACCCCCCCCGCCGCGATCGCCCGCTGGATACCAGCCGAGCCTCCTTCCTGATCCTGGCCGGCCTCTTCAAGAAGACCGTCATCGCCAATTTTCTCGCCGAACGCCTGGCCGACCCCGTCTTCGCCCACCCGGCCTCGTTTTCAGGACCCGATGCGCTGCTCGGCGTCTGGGGCTACGCCCTTCAGATCTACTGCGATTTTTCGGCCTATTCCGACATCGCCATCGGTCTCGCACTCCTTCTGGGTTTCCACTTCCCCATCAACTTCAATGCGCCTTACTTCGCCCTTTCGATCCGAGACTTCTGGCACCGCTGGCACATCTCGCTCTCGACCTGGCTCCGGGACTACCTTTATATCCCCCTCGGTGGATCCCGCGGCGGTGAACGCCAAACCTACCGGAACCAATTCCTTACCTTTCTCCTGGGCGGTCTCTGGCACGGGGCAGGCTGGACCTTTCTCATCTGGGGCGCCTTTCACGGACTCAGCCTGGTCCTAGAACGTTTTCTCGCCCGCCTTTTCGGCACGCGCGAGAGCGACCCGCCACCCACCCGCTTCTGGCCCGTCGTTCTCCGCCGCCTCGGGGTCTTCCACTGGGTGTGCCTCTCCTGGATCTTCTTCCGCTGCGTTTCGCTGACAGACGCCCTGGCCTATTTCAGAAGTCTCACGGATTGGTCCCGCCCCGCCACCCTTTGGTCCCCCACCGTCGGCCTGGCCCTGGCCGCCGGATGGTGTCTGCAATACTTGGACGGTACACGGGCTGAACGGCTATGGGTCTCTCTGGCCTGTTATCCAAAGCCGCTCCAATACGCCGGTGCGCTCTTGCAGGGAGCGGCGTCGGCTGCTATTCTGACGGTCATTCTGGCCATGGGACCGCGCGGTGTGGCGCCGTTCATCTACTTCCAATTCTAGGGAGAGCCCTCAGCGATGGCGAGATGGCGTGATGAAATCGGGGAGCGACGGGCCGGGGAAGGCAAGGGGACTCCCCTTGGCCCCGCCCTGGCAGGCTTTTCCCTCTTCTGCATTCTGGCCCTCCTCCTCAACGGCGAGTCCCTTCACCAAAACGCTCACCTTCTCCCCTACCCGCGCCCGGTCGTCATCACCTGGCTACCCTCTCTCTCCTGGCGCCAGCCACCTCCCTCCTTCGTCTGGCGATCCCCGGCCCGGGCCATGGCCATCCGTCTCTCCGCACCTCTTGCCGCGGCCTCCCGCGCCACCGGCCTGAATCGGTTCCGCGCCCGCCTGGACGCCCTCTTCCATACTGATAACCCCCAACCCGCTCCCCCTCCACCATGACGCCTCGCCCACTCACCTCCATCCTCACCCTGATCGCCCTCACGCTCTCTTCCGTCTCTGCCCAGGAGACCGAACGGGTGGCCCTGGTCGGCGACTCCATGATGAAACTGCTCGCCCACCAAGCCGGTCGGGAATTCGTCAAACGCCCCGGCGTGGAAGTCGTTCTTCAGTTCGCCTCCCTCGGTTCCGGCCTGGCCCGCCTCGATGCCTTCGACTGGATGGCCAAACTGGAAGCCATCATGGCCGAACACCACCCCCATACCGTGATTGTGGCCCTCGGGGCCAATGACCGCCAGCCCATGGCCCTGCAGGACGGGCGGACCGTCGAGCCCGGTGATCCGGCCTGGGAGGAGGAGTACGCCCGGCGCGTAGGCCAGGCCATGGATACACTCCTGAAGGGCGGCGCGCGCCGCGTGGTCTGGCTCGAACTTCCCGATATGCGCGACGAACCCATCCAGAAGGATGCGGAGATCATCAACGCCATCTTCCGCCGCGAGGCCGAACGCCGCCCCCATGTTTTCTTCTTCGAGACCCGACCCTTTCTGAGCCGCAAAACCGGCGGTTTCACCAAATTCCTCATGGACGAACGAGGCCGACCGGTCGAAATCCGGGACCCCGACGGCATTCACCTCTCACGAGCCGGCGCCGATCTCGTCGCCGCCCACCTCCTCCGCTTCCTCTGGCCCGGCTCCTGATGCGCCGCCGCGCTCCAGCCGCCCTCGCCCTCGGACTCGCGGCCTCCCTGGCCATGGCAGCGGCCGATCTTGTTCCGGGCGGCCGCTACGTGATCCATCCCTGGGATCCGACCAACCGCCCTCGCGCCGTCCTCGAGGGCGATGTGGCCGGTCTCTCCCCAACGCTCCGCCGATATACCGAAGCCTCTCTCCTGGTGCAGGACGGCGACTACGAAAAAGCCATCCCCCTTCTCCGCGAGATCCTGGACCAGGACCCCTCCATTCCCGGCGTGTGGCTCGATCTGGGCTGGAGCCTCTGGAAAATCGGCCTCCCCGAGGAGGCCGAAGCGCTCTGGCGACGTTACCTGGCCATCGCCCCCCACTCCCCGATTCCCCTCAACCTCCTGGCCCAGGTCGCCTTGTCTCGAAACCAGCTCACGGAGGCGGAAACGCTCTTGCGCCGCAGCCTAGCCCTTCAGACCGATCAGTTCGATACCCGGTTCGCGCTCGCCCTCGTTCTCCTCTGGCAAAGCCGATGCCGCGAAGCCGCTCCGCTGTTCGAAGCGCTCGTCTCCGAAGAGCCGGATCGACTGGATGTCCGTATCGAAAAGGCGAAGAACCATGCCTTTTTGAACGAGTATGACCGCGCCGTTGCCGAATGGCGCGTCATTTTCGAAACCCTGCCCGATCCGCCACCCGACTATCGCCGGGCGTTCGCGCGGGCGCTCTTCGTCAGCGGTGAACTGGAAGAGGCCGAACAGGTGGCCCGAGAGACCGCACGCCAGGACGGGGGAGAAGCCGCCACAATCCTTCTCCTCGCCGATATCGTCCGTGCCCGAGGACGGCCGGAAGAGACCATCGCCGAATGGGAGTCCCTTCTCGTCCAAACCTCCGATCCGTTGGCCCGCGCTCGTCTTCGCGAACGCCTGGCTGTCCTGCTCCGTCAACTCCACGACCAGGCACCAGACCGCTTCCCTCTCGACCGCGCCATTGCCCACGGCCGCCGCGCCCTTGAGGAAGATCCCCGCTTCACCACCCTCCGTCTTTTTCTCGGAGAAACCCTCTCCCTGGCCGGCCGCCACGAAGAAGCCGAAGCGATCTTCCGCACCGTTCTCGAACAAGACAATCCCCATAACACACGCGCCAAACGCGGCCGGTTCGAAGCCACCCTAGCCCTGGGCCGCCTCGACGAGGCACGAAAGGCGCTCGAATCCCTCTACCGTGACCACGAGGCCAGCAATCCCTGCCGATTCGCCGACTGGGCCCGATTCGAATTCGCGGCCGGCGATCCCGCTGCCGCCTACGCGCTTCTGGATCGGCTGGAAAACGAAGCGGCCCGCGGCGTCGTCTTCATTCTTCACTACGACCGCCTCGCAGCCAGCGAGTGGGAAAACGCCGTCTCGGCCCGCCGTTTCCGCGATCACCTTCTCTGGCTCCAACGAAATGGTTTCCGCTTCGTCACGCCCGACCAGATTCCCGCCCTCTTCCAATCCCCCGCCACCGTCGCCCTCCCTCACCGATCCTGGCTCGGCCGTTGGATCTCCGCCTGGCGCCGACGGCTATTTCCATGGCGCTATCCACCCGCATTACCCTCCCCTGAAGATCGGCGCCCCGCTCGCGTCGTCTGCGTCACCCTCGACGGCGGTGAACGGGAGACGTTCGCCTACGCCACCGCCGTCGCCCGCGAACTCGATATTCCCCTGACCATGCATCTCCCCGCCGGTCACCAGGCCCAGCGGGATACCGCCCGCGCGTCCTGGGATGAAATCCGCGACTTCGCCGCAAGCAACGTCTGGTGCTTCGGAAGCCTCGGCATCAACGCCCACTACCCTCAGCCGGACACGGCGGACGGATACCCCGTCAATCCCCTGCCCAACCGGCTCTGGCGACCAGAACACAACCGACTCGAAACCGTCCCGGAATGGAGTCGGCGCATCCATGCCGAATTTCACGAGAGCCGTCGCCTCATCGCCGAACAGCTCGGCGTCCGCCCCTCGGACATTGTCTCCATCGCCTATCCCCTCGGGGATATCGGACAACTCGCCTCGATCAATCACCGCGACCCATCCGATGTGCCTTCCGTTCTCCTCAATGAGGCCAGCCAACACTACCGTATCGGCTTCCTGCCCGATCCGTTCGCCTATGCCCTGGCGTCGGATTCCCCCTTGGCCTGGCGCCGCCACCAGCCTGCCCCCTCCGATGAGGGCGCCGACGTTCTGGCCCACGCGTTGTCCGTCCACCCCCTTCTTATGGCCCGGCGTCTCCGGGCCGAAATGGCCTCTCTGGAAGGACGCCCTCACCTTGCGCTCCAAATGCTCGACCTCCTGGAACGCGATGGGCTCCCCCTCGAAAGGCTTCGCCCCCTCCGACGCCAGGCCATGCGCCGTTTCCAAACCGCTCTGCCCCCGGCTTCGGCCTTCACGACGACCGGCTCCCAATCCGAATCCGGCCCTTCCTCCGAGCTCCTCTCCTTCGCCGGGATCGAAGCCTGGAGTGAAAAAGCGAATCGGTCGTTCTGGAACCGAGGGCTCGGCCTCTCGGGCGGGCTCCGGCTGACGCCCAGCCTTCGCCTCGAAGCGGCTCTTCGGGCCGCACAACTCAAACAGGAGGTTGTCTCCAACCAGTGGGTCGTCATCCGACGCCACTCAACCACCAGCGAGCGCACCGTTGAAATCATCTGGGACGAGGACGGGACGGAAACGTCCGACAACACGGTTACCGTCATCCAGTCCCGCGACCTTTACAGCAACCGGGTCATCCGAACCTCCTACGAAGCGGAGACCCTCGCCCCGGACCTTGCCCTGCTGGCCAAGTTTGCCGACGGCTCCTGGCTTCGCCTCCACGGCGGAATCCGGCAATTCGAGCAGGGCAGCGAGACGGAGCACACGCTCTTCGGCGGTCTCACGCACGTCTGGAAACCCTCTCCGCTCTTGTTGCTTCAGAACGGCTACGAACGGGATTTCGTTCCGTCCGCGCGGGAAGTCCTTGCCGAACATGCCTTCACCATCCGGGCCGATTGGCAGCCGCTGGACCCCTGGCGCCTTTCCGTCGTCGGGCGATATGCCTACACGGACGACACCAACTCGCTGGTTCAGGCCCGGCTCTCCTCCCTTTGGACCCTCGATACCCGGCGAACGTTGGCCGCCGGCTTCGAAGCGGCGATAGCCACAGCGGATGAACCATCGGATCGTTACTGGGCGCCCTATTGGGAACAGCGTCTTCTGGGCCTCCTGCGGCTCGTTCGGGAATATCCCCGTTTTTCGGCTTCGGCCGAAGCCCGTCTCGGCATGGTGCGGGAAGAGGGCCGCCCCGCGGAGATGGAACGGTGGCGCGCGATTGCCGCCCGGGGGCGCGCGATCGGCTTCGATCCCGGCGATCCACCGGGGCTGGATTGGACGCCGGCAGCAGGTCTGGGATTCTCATGCTACCGGCGCATCGGCGACCGCTGGGAGTGGTCTCTTCAGGGACAATGCGCCTTTTTTGGCGAATACTCGGAGTACAACCTCGAGAGCCGGATTCTCCTCCTCTTCCGCTGATATGCGACGCCTTCTCTCCATCTTTTTCCTGCTGCCCACCGTCGCCGCCCTCCGGGCGGCCGACGATCTCCCATCATCTTCTCACCCCGCGCCGGATCTCCGGCCCTCGCTCGGACAGTGGCTCGAGGTTCCGCCCGCCGCCCCTCCAGCCGTGGCGGAATCGTCGGAAGCCGACGCCCGGATCCATATGACACCCGGTTTGCAATTGATGCTCGAGGGTCTGCAAAACCTGAGCGAAGGCGAACTCGATCTCGGCATTCGCAAGCTGGAACAGGTCATTGAAATGGAACCTACCCTTCTTGGCGCGTGGGAGTCTCTGGGCTGGGCGTACTGGCAGCAAGGTCGGCCAGAAAAGACGCGTGCGCTTTGGGAACGGCTCCGCCGCCTGACCCCTTCCTCGCCGGTCCCCCTCAACCTCCTGGGCCGGGCCGCGATGGCGCAGGGGCATTGGGAAGAGGCCGAGGGGCTCTTTCGCCAAAGCCTCGAACGAGATCCGTGGGCCTTTGAAACTCGGCTGGCCTACGCCATGGTGCTCCTCCGTCTCGATCGCTCGCCCGCGGCACTGCCGATTCTGCGCGAGCTCGTCGCCGAGCGACCGGAGCGGGAGGACGCTCGGCGGGAGCTGGCTCAGACCCTTTCCGCCCTTTCCCTCTACGATGAGGCCGTGGTCCACTGGCGGATCCTGACCGAACAGGTTCCCGAAAATGCCGGCTATGCCCGCGCCTATGCCCTTGCGCTTCTCTACACCGGAAACCTCGACACCGCCCGGGCGGTGGCCCGAGGCGCCGTGGAACGGGATCCGGCCAATATCGAGGGGCTTCTGATTCTGGCCGACATCGCCGAGGCCGCCGCCGAGCCCACCGAAGCCGCAGACCAAATTCGGGCGATCGTGGCCCGCACCGATTCCCCCCTCCCGCGGGCCCGCCTCCGAATGCGGCTCTGCGAACGCCTGTACCGGCTCTACCAGACCGACCCGGAAAGGGTCGTCCTGGAAACCGTTCTCGACGAAGGTCGTCGCGCTCTGCGTGATGATCCACGCCTGATCCCCATGCGCCTCTTTCTGGCAGAAATTCTCCTTCGGGCGAGGCGGTTTCCAGAGGCCGAACGGGAGTTCCAGAACGTCCTCGGGGAAAACGCTCGAAATCTCCGCGCCCTGCGTGGTCTCTTCGAATCCGCCATCGCCCAGGCCAAATGGGAGGAGGCCGAGGCAATTCGGCAGCGAATGGATGAATCTCTGGTCCCCGTCGCCACCCGCCTCCTGGATGAGGCCCGTCTCGCCTTCGGCCGCGGCGCCTACGAAGAGGCGATCCAGGTCCTCGAACGGCTGGAGTGCGAAGCCGCCCGCGGAACGGTCTTCCTCCTCGGGTACCGTCGGCTGGGCGCGTCCGACTGGGAACCCGGGCTTTCCGTACGGCGCTTCCGCGACCAGTTGACCGCCCTTCGCCGGGCGGGCTTTGTCTTTATCACGCCGGATCAGTTGGCCCGCCACTTCAGGGCATCCGACACCGTCGAAGGGCGCGATCGGCTTCCTGCCCCCGCCCGTTTTTTCCGATGGCTCCGTCGGGAACTTCGGGAACCGGATCCTTCCGCCGCAGCGGAGCGCTCTTCCGAGGCAACATCACCGCCTTTCCCGAAGACCGCGCTGGTCTTCTTCCAGGGGGCGTATCGGGATACCCTTCGCCAGGCCGCGGCCGTCGCCGAGGATCTGGATATTCCCATGACCATCCATGTGGCGACCGGCGATCGCGACCGCCGCGCGATGGGTGCCGCTCCGTGGACGGAACTCCGCCCTCTGCTGGCCTCCTCACAATGGAAAGTGGGGTCTTTCGGCCTCGATGCCGACCTGCCTGCCCCCGGTTTTCCGGACGCCTACGAGGTGCCCCCCCTTCCCAATCGCCTCTGGCTGGCGGAACCGAAACGACTCGAAACGCTCCGGGAGTGGAACAGCCGGATCCGTCGGGAGATGCGGGAGAGTCGGGCGCGGATTGAGGAGCGGCTTGGCCTTCCTCCCAACACCCCCCTTTCGCTGGTCTATCCCTTCGGCGACATCGGTCAGGCCGGCCTCTGCAATATCGGTTCGCTCGAGAACGTCCCCCGTCTCATTTTGGACGAGGCCGGCGCGCTCTTTTCCTGGGGTTTCCTGCCCGACGCGCGCGGTTTCGCCCTTGCCGGGGATACCCCCATGGCGCTTCCCTTCTATGAACCGGGCGTCCGTGCGGAAGGCGTGGATGTCCTCCGGCACGCATTCGAACACCATCCGCTGATGGCCGCGCGCCGGATGCGGGCGGAAATCGCCGCCCTTCAAGGCAACGCCCGGCTCGCCCAGGAGCAGATCGCCAGGCTCGAAGAGGACGGCTGGCCACCGGAATTGCTCTTCCCCCTGCGGGAGTTTGTCCGGCAACGTCTCTACGGCTTTTCCACACTCCCCCCCGCCTCCATGCCGGATGAGGATCGATCCCTCTGGTTCTCCCCTTCCGATCTTTTTATCAGCCTTGAAGGAAGGATCGAAGAGGCCAATCGCGACTACCGTGAGCAACAGGCCGGGGCCCGCGTCGGCATTCGCCTCAATCCCCGCAACGCGCTGGAGGGCTGGGCCTTCGCCGGACGATTCGACCAGGAAAGCCGCTCCAACCGAGGGTTCACGATCCGAGAGACCACAGTCACGGAGACCCGAACCGAAACCATCACGATTGAAAACGGACGGCCCCGCCGCCGCGAGCGACTCGTTCGCCGGGAGATCACACGCGAGGTGGAAACCAACGAAACGGTGAGGCTCGACTTTCAGAGTGATCTTCTCGAGGGGGGCGCGGCCATCCTTCACCGCTTCCGCGATGGCTCGACGCTCCGCCTCCATGCCGGCGCTTCGCAGCGGTTGGGAGCCGCCGGATCCAAAACCCTGCTGGAATTCGGCGTGCAACACCGATGGAAACCCTGGGAATCCCTCGAGGTCACCACCGCCTTCGATCAAGGCGCGGTTCCCTCCGCTCGGGTCAACCTCCGTCGCTCCACCCTCTCGCTCACCACATTCTGGCAGCCTGCCGACCGGTGGGAACTCTCGGCCGTCGGGGCTTACACCGAGGTCAGCGATACCAACGCCCTCCTGCATCTCTCGGCCCGCGCCCTCTGGGCCTTCGGCGCCACCCGGACCCTTCAGACCGGCCTGGGGGCAGCCCTCGTCACGGCCGACGATCCGCGTGAAACATATTGGACTCCATACTGGTATGAACGGGTGGATCTCATCAGCCGTTTCCAAAAGGTCTACCGCCGGTTTCGCGCCGAATCGGAACTCCGATTGGGCCTTTCCCGGGAAAAGGGGCGACCCGATGATTGGGCCGCCTGGCGCAATCGCCAGGTGCGGGGGGAACGCGAAGGCTGGGACCCGGGAGATGAGCCGGGCACCGGCTGGGAACCGGTTGTGGGCCTCGGACTCTCCTTTGACCGCCGTTTCGGACGAACGTGGTCATTGGGCGTCTCGGGCGCTTGTTCCTTCTATTCGGATTATTCCGAGTATCGGCTCGATGGCGCTTTGCGCCGCCATTTTGGGGAGTCCTCACCATGAACCGACCTGCGCTCGCCCGCCTCGCGGGCATGATGTTGCTGGGCCTTGCGACGCCCGGCCTCTTCCTTCAGGCCCAGGAGAAGCCGCTCCGCCCCCGGGCACAACCCCCGCCTCCTGCCGTTGAACCCGGCTTCCTGACGGAGCGTCCCTTCCAGATTCAGCCTTCGGTTACCTCCCTGCCGCCCGGGCGAGCCGAAGGGGATGTGGTCGCTACTTCCCCCTCCCGGGCCCGTCTCTACGAGGGCCTTGTCAAAGTTCAGGATGGAGAGTATGCCGACGCCATCCCGATCCTCGAACAGGCTCTGGCGGAGGATCCAGCCCTGCCGGCCGGTTGGGAAGCTCTGGGCTGGTCCTACTGGCACCTGGGGCGGACCAATGAGTGCGTCCGAACATGGGAAACGCTTCGCCGGCTGGCTCCTCAGATCGCATTGCCCTATTTCCTGCTCGCCCAGGTCTCGGTCGCTCAGAAAGATCTCGAAAGCGCCGAGTCGCTCCTCCGGGCCGGTCTGGCACTCGATCCCAAACCTTACGAACCCAGGGTCAATCTGGCACTTGTACTCGCCTGGCAGGCGAAGGCCGAGGAGGCGGAAACCCTCCTTCGGCAGCTGTTGGCGGAGGAGCCTGATCGGACCGATGTACGAATCGAATTGGCCAACGTCTGCTATGTTCTTCAAAAATACGAGGAGAGCGCAGAGCTCTGGAAGACGGTGACCGAGCTGTTGCCCGACCGGCCCGCCTTTCTGACCGAGCGGGCTCGCTCGCTGCTCTATGCCGGCGACCTTGAAGAGGCGGAACGCCTGGCTCGGCGCGCGGCGGAGATGGACGGCGGTTCCCTTCGGGCGCTGAATGTCATCGCCGAGGTCACGGAGAAAAGTCACACGCCCGAAAAGGCCATTCCCGTCATTCGCGACTTGCTGGCCTTTGCCGAGGATCCCTATACGCGAGGGCAGATCCGTTCCCGTCTGGTCAATCTTCTCGATCGTCTGCACGAAAAGGACCCCCGGCGTGTTCCGCTCACGGCGGTCATTGACGAAGCCCGCGCTGCCGTGGCCGAGGATCCGCGTTTTCTCAGCATGTGGCTCCATCTCGCCGAACTGCTCATCAAGGCGCAGCGGACAGAGGAGGCTGAACCGATCCTTCAGAAGGTGCTCGATGAGTTCAATCCCCGCCATCATCGCGCCCTTCGAAACCTCTTCGAAATCGCGCTGGACCGGCGCGATTTCGATCGCTGCGAAGCGCTTTTCGAGGAGTTGCACAACCCGCGGACTCATGACTATGCCTACCGCTACATGGACCGCGCTCGACTGGAATTTGCCAAGGGTAATTATCACGACGCCATCGCCGCGCTGGATCGGCTGGAAGAGGAGGGCATGAAAGGGGCGGTTCTGGGGCTACTCTATCACGGACTTGGGGTGAGCGACTGGGAACCGGGCATGCCGGCCCGGTTGTTCCGGGAACATATGCTCGCTCTCAAGCGGGCCGGTTTCCAATTTCTCACGCCTGAAGAGGCCATGGCATGGCTCGACGAACGCCGGAATCGTCCGCTTCCCGAACGTCCACCCGCATTCACCCGTTTCCTTCAACGGCTCCGCTATTTCGTCACCGGCGAACCACCGCCGGCTGATCGGCATCAGGCCCTCCGTGATCACCGACCGGAGCGTGCCGTCATCGTCACCTTCGATGATGCCTTGCGCACCTCGTTCCGCCATGCCACGCCGGTGGCCGAGGAGTTTAACATTCCCCTGGCCATGCACGTCCCCGTTGGCAATATCGCCCGCCGGGATTATGGCATCGCCTCCTGGGAAGAGATCCGCCGATGGAAGGAGACGGGGGTGTGGCGCTTCGGCAGCCATGCCATTGACGCCGGGTTGCTCTTCCCCGGCTACGAAGACGGCTATCTCGTTCCTCCGCTCGCCAACCGGCTATGGAAGCCCGAAAAGAAGCGCTTCGAGACGCACCAGGAGTGGGCGCAGCGGCTCCGGTCCGAGATGCAGGACAGCCGTCGCATCATTCTCGAAAAGCTCCAGCTCGACCCCGAGCGGGATGTCCGGTTCATAGCCTACCCCTACGGCGAGATCGGCCAGGAGGATCGAACGAATGTGAAACGAACGGATGTGCCGGCGGCCGTTCTTAACGAGGCGGGACTCGTCTACCGCCAGGGTTTTGTTCAGAGCATTTTCGGCTACTCGACGGTCAACGACAACCCCCTTCTGATGGCCCGATACGAGCCCGACCCGGATGAAACGGGCGAGGAGGTTCTGGCCCACGTCCTGGCGACGCATCCCGTGATGATGGCCCGCCGAATGAAGGCCGAACTGGCGGCGCTGCAGAACAAGCCCCATCTTGCCCAGCAGATGCTCGCCCTCTTGGAGCGAGACGGCTATCCGCCGAACGAATGGCGCACATTGAAAGACCAGGTGGAGCAGCGGCTCTCCGGCCGTCTGGGGCCGGCCCGCCCCGATCTGGAAGGGGGGAAGGAGGGGCGCTTCCCTGTTCGCTTCAGCCGTCCGTGGATCGGCATCGAAGGCGATCTCACCCGGGCCAACCGCCAGATCGAGATCCTGCTGGGAGGGTTTCGCGGCGGTCTTCACCTCGCCCCTCCGCTCTCCCTCGAAGTCTGGGCGAACGCCGGTCGGATCAACCAAGACATCGAATCCAATCTCTGGTTCACGGTCCGCGAAACACGATCCTCGGAAACCACCGTCATCGTCCGGCAGCCCGGTCAGCCGGAACGTCGCGAAACCACCATCACCTATCAGACCGAACCCGCCCAAACCAACCGCATCGTCCGCACCCACCGCAAGGCGGATGTCCAGCAGGCCGGCGTGGCGCTCGGCTATCGCTTCGGCGACGGTTCCTTCTTGGCGGCCCGCCTCGGAGGCAAGCAGTTCGACGGCCATGAAGAGAGTGGCACAACCGTCATCGGCGGTCTTGTCCACGCCTGGCGGCCGTGGTACGCCCTCGAAATCGTCAGTGCCTACGATTACGACTTGGTCCCTTCCTCGCTTCGGCTGATCAAGGCGCACACGGTCAGCGTTAACGGGCTCTGGCGCGTGCGCGACGAATGGGAAATCGAGGGCGCAGCCCGCTATTCGTTCTATTCCGACACCAATGCCCTTCTGAACCTGAGGGCCGGTTCCATGTGGCTCGTGGCCGAACGCCAGAACGTCTTCCTGGGACTCCGCTATGAACTGACCACCACGGACGAGCCTTCCGATCTCTACTGGGATCCCTATTGGGAACAGCGCGTCCTGGCGGCGGCCCGGATGGTTCGCGCCTATCCTACCTTCTATTTAAACGGAGAGCTTTGGGCTGGGCTGGTGCGGGAAAAGGGGCGGCCAATGGATATGGAAAAATGGCGGGCCCTCAAGGCGCGGGCGGACCGGGAAGGCTGGTATCCCGGCGATCCGCCGGGGTCGGACTGGTCCCCCGCCGTGGGTCTCAGCGCCTCATTAAGGCGATCGTTGGGTCGTCATTTCGAACTGGAGACGAACGCCGGCTTCTCGTTTTACCAGGACTATTCCGAACACTCTCTTGGCGGTCGGCTTCTCTATTTGTTCTGGCCCGATTGATCGGGCGGCGCTGCGGTTTCTGCGGCCTTGCGGAGGGACTCTCGTTCCTCCCATACAATCAGGCCATCGGGCAGGCCGGCGGAGAAATCCTTCAGTCGGTTCTGCTCCAGCACGAACGAGAGGGGGTAGACCCGCAGGGGCCATTCCGATCGAACGGGCAGGAAGAGCCCGCGCTTGACAGTGACCTCTCGCACCTTGGCGAAGGGATTTTCCGGTGTGCTCTCGATGGCCAGCACGCAGAGGTCGCTTGTTTCGATTTCGGCCCTCAGATCGCTGATCCAGCGCTCGGTGGGCATTTCGGGAAAGATGAGACAGAAGCCACCGAGGGAATACTGGGCGGCCGTGCGGACGATCCATTCGCCGGGCAGTTTGGCGTTGGAACCGAGGTAGACGGCGGGCATCAGGCGTTTGCGGTGGTACTGGCAGAACATGCGGAGCAACGTGAGTTCCGATCCCGGGGCGCCGGCCATGCCGCCCTCCACGGCCTGCCGGAACCAGGGCGGAGCCACGGCTGAAAAGGTCCGAATGCCCGCTTTGAGCTGATCCAGCAGCGCCTCTTCGTTCCGTAGAACCGCCACGCTGGGAATCGCGAGATAGGTCGGGAGCGGCCCAGCCGCCAGCGCCTTGATGACCACCTGGGCCTGTCCCGGAACAAAGGAGAAGGGCGCGACACCCCACCACCCGTTCATCAGGTCAGGCGGAACCGTGACCGGCGCATCGAATGCCGGCTCTCCCTCCACATACCCCATGGCGCCATCACCGACCACCTCGAGGCGCATCGCAAAGGCGCGGTTGGAGGGCCGCCACAGGCGGGACTCGTTCGCCAGGAGGTTGCCGTGCTTCCAGACCTGAAGGTAGAGGCCGGTCTGGTCGAATCCAAACCGGATCATCGTGGTGGGTCCCCGACGGGCGTAGAGCCAGAAAAAGCCACGAACATCCTCCAATGTGACTTCGATAAACCCATTCCGAAGGCCTTCGGATCCGTTCATCCGGAGGTAGGCCTCGGTCTGGGCTCCCGCCGCCCGCAGGTAGAGACGCCCCATCCGCGTCGGAATCTCCCCGCTCGAACTGACCCAGTTGTCGGAGACCTTTCCCTCCTCGACAAACTGCTCCCGGAGAGGCTGGAGGGGGGGCAGGAGCTTGGCAAAGCGTTTGCGGATGCGCGGGTCGGGATCCTCCGAAGCCACGCGGGCGAGCCAGGGATAGAGGAGACCCGATTCGGGGGCCGAAAGCAGTTCCGTCGTCTGAAGGAGATCGGCAAACCCTTCCCGATTCATCAGGCCCGTTCCGATCGCTTCGATCCGGCGGAGATTGGAAAACCGCTCGGCCGGATCGTCGGCCAGGAGCTGGTAACGGATGCGGGCCTTCAGGTGGTCGGGACGAGCCTGGACCGCGCTCCGCACCAACGCCCGGGCCTCCTCGGTCCGGCCATGCCGGTTCAGCCACTCCGCCTGCGCCAGAAGGACGTCCATGTTCTGGGGGAAAAGGCGTGCATAGAGGTTCAGCGCTTCGCGGGACTCCTCCGACCGGTTCATGTTGTCGAGAAGCGCAGCCCGTCGCAGCGCCAGATCAATCTGGCCAGGATCGGCGGCCAGGCTGGCGTTGTAATACTCCAGGGCCTTGTCCAGCGCTTGAAGCCGGAGATGCACATCGCCGATTAGCATGAGAGCCTCTGGACTCGTGGGCTCGGCCTCGAGCCACTTCCCCCAGTGCCGGAGCGCCTCGTCGCAATCACCCACGGCAAAGGCGTTATGGCCCATCTGACGCCACATTTCAATTTGGACGGCCTTGGGAAGCGGCCGATTCGTCTCCGAAAGCCCCGTCACCTCGTAGTAGAGCGCCAGATCCAGATCGAAGGTAGGTTCCGGAATCTGCATGAACGGCATGGCGGCGCCGGCGGATGTCGTGTCGCGGGTCAGAGGTGAAGCGGCCGACGTCACCAGCCGGATTTCCGGCACCAGATCCAGCACCGTCGGAAAGGTCGTCGTCCGTTCCAGAACCGGCGGAAACCGAACCATCAACCGGAGCGCCGCCTGGGTCGTCTGGTCGGCGATCTGTCGGATCCACTGGGTGACGCGGCCGATCGAGGGGCGATCGAGCGGGGTGAAGTCGAGAAAGAGGCCGTCGTAGCCCTGTTTGACCACATCGTCCACCAGACGGGGCGCCTGGATTCGGTCGAGGGCGGATTCGCTCTCCACCGTCACGGCCGGGCAGATTCGGAAGTCGTAGATCCTGGCCAGCCGGCGAAGAATCTCGATATCCTCCCCGGCGTGGATCTGAAGCCCTCCCGCCGTCACCTCCGCCCAGGGGGGCGAGAGAACCGTCATCCGATCGGCATTCTGATTGATCCACCAGGCCAGATAGGGACCCCGGTTCAGCGCCGGACGCCATTTGACGATCTGCTCGATGTCGTTGTTGACCGTCACATTCCAGATCTGAGCCCGGGCGGCACTCAACCGGGGCGACCAAACGCTCACGCCCAACATCCCGGGAGCAGGGTCGCCGCGGACGCGAACGGCGGATTCGGTCAGAAGTCGGTCATTGAGCCGGACAAACACGAGCCGATCGCGGACGGTCACCTCCAGCGTCCAGATCTCATTGGTGGAGGCTTGGAACTGGGCGGAGGCCAGGGTGAAGGCTTCCAGTCCCGGCATCTTCTGGCGGATCCAGGCCAAGCCGCCGGGTTCGAGGCCGATATGGAGATGGGACTCGCCGTCGGGCTGCGCCCGGAGGAAGAGGGAAAACTGCCCTTCGTGCAGCCGAAACCGGATCCGCGTCCGGACGTTCTGGAGCAGATCGCTTCCCGAGAGCCAAATCTTGGCTCCCGTCGTATTGGGGGCGGCCCGAAGGTCGAAGTGGTTGCCGCGGGGCTCCGCCACCCCCCACTCCCGGATCCAGGCCGTCTCAAGGGTATTGGTGAAGTCACGGAACTCGCGACGGACCGGCCAGGCCCGTTCGAGCCTTTGCAGCAGCTCCTCCGCACTCCACCGCGGATCCACCAGCAGGCGGTTCAAGCGCCGGGGATCGCTATAGGCCGTGTTGAGCGCCATCGGACCGGAAATAAAGCCGAGGGGATAGTACTTGGCGATAATGTCGAGATTGAGCCTGCGGGTCAGAACCGCCCGGCTTTCGTATTGGCCAAAATCGCCGTAGGGAAAGGCGAAGGCGAGGGGTCGGACGCCCGTCTGGCGCACGATCTCATCGTAGTTCCGTTTCACGTCGGCCTCGATCCGGCGGCCGAACTCCTCCGGCGTTTCGTACCGCTCCTCCTCTCTCTTCCACATCGGAGTGCTCATGAAGTTGCCCAGGCGTCCATTCGGGTCGGCCGGCACCTGGCGGAACGCATCATGCCCCTGCCCTCCGACCTCCCACGTTCGCGAGAGAATCATGTCACGGATATAGGGCCAGCGGAGCACCGAGGGATCCTCGTCCTCGATGGGGAGGGTCCAGAGAAACATCACGGCCTTCCACCGGTTGGCCCGCAGGATCCGCCGCGTGTCGAAGTAGGAGCTTTTTCGCGACTGCTCGAAGGTGGTCAGGACCGCTTTTCGGGGCAGCGGCCGGCCTTCCTGATAAAAGGCCCGCACTTCCTCCAGGCCGATGGGAGTATACCCGTGTTCCCGAAGCAAGCGGAGCTGGGCGTCAAAGCGGGCCGGCGAAATCTCATTCGTGCGCTCGGATACTCCCTCGTAGGCCAGGGCCACAAAGGCGCGCGCGTCCACCGGGCCCCGGGGGGCCGTCGGGTGGAAGAGCGCCCGGTTGATCCATGCCTTGAACGGTGTCCAGAGTGCCACCAAAAGAAGCGCAACCGCCAGAAAGATCAACCAGGCCTGATTGGGGCCCAGCCTGGTCGGGCGGTCTCTGGCTCCCCCCATCGCCCCCGGGGCGGTGGCCTCCGGCCGAGGATCGGAACCGTATGGTTGTTGCATCAGCGGGTCCCCCACTTTTTGCCTTTCAACGTCGCTAGCGCCCAGTAGATCTGCCAGCTGAAAAAGCCCATGTAGGTCAGCGTAAAGAGAAAGCCCGTCCACCAGTGCCGCCGGCCCGTCTTCTGCAGGAAGTGGAGCGTCCAGACCAGCGTGATGGCGAACACGCCGATGAGATAGGACATCGTGATGGATTGCCGCATGAGGGGGGAGATGACAATGGCCTGGAGCATGACGAACGGCTCGGTCAGAGGCAGAAACATCATGATGTACCAAGAGAGGGAGGGAATGGGGTGCTTCCGCCAGATGAATCGGGAGGTCTTGAGAATCTCCCGCAGGTAGCTCCTCATCCAGCGGGCCTGCTGCCGGATGTACACCGACCAGCGGTTGGGGGCGATCGTCGTCGCCAAGGCCTCATCGTCGTATAGAATCCGATAATCGCGCAGAATGAGGTTCGTCAGGCTCCGGTCATCGGCGAAATTGCCGTACTCTCCCCACACCTTGGCGTTCAGCCATTCATCCAACACATGCAGGACGCAGACCCGGCGGTAGGCAGAAAAGCAGCCCGGCAGGCAGCTGACGCACCCGTGCACACTCTCGGCAGCCTTCATGATCTTGTAAGAAAAGAAATACCGGACATCCTGCATGCGAGTCAGCAGGTTGGTGCGGGCATTCTCGACGTCACAATGTCCCGCAATCCCCCCGACCGTCGGGTCGGCAAAGCCCTGCACAATTTTGCGGAGCGATCCGGGAAAAAGGAAGGTGTCGGAATCCACACACACCAGAATTTCGCCCCGGGCCAGCAGCGTGCCCACCGCCCAGCCGTGGCAAAGACCCCGGTTCTTCTCGAAATCCACAACAATCAGGTTGGGATGGCGACTCTGCGCCTTCAGCATCTCCATCAGCGTCCGGTCCCGCGACCCATCATTGACGGCCACCACCTCGAGTTTGGCATCCGGATACCCGGCGGCGAAAATTTGGTCCAGCGTTCTCCCGATCGCCTCCTCCTCGTTCATGGCGGGCACGAGCACGCTCACCGTCGGTTCCAAGCCCACCTCGGCCGGGGCCTGATAGAAGGAGGCCAGAATGAACCGGGAGAGGATGAAGATGCCGGCCACCAGCGAGTACAGATTGACGAGCGGAGCGTACCAGTAGTTCTCGACGTTGGTCACCTGGACAAAGACCGCCCACGCCAGCAACAGCGTCCCGAATCCGGCCGCCAGAAACACCAGCCATGCCGGAGGCCGGCGATAGAGCGCGCGGAAGCGCTCGGCATGATCGGCTTGCGCCAAAGAGGGCGAGAGGGGAGGCAACTCGTAGGGGACGCGAACCAACGCCGCCTGGCAGTAGGGGCAGACGACGGGCGGCGGCGTCGCCACCACATGAACGGAGATGCGGCAATGCGCACAATGGCAGCGGGTGCCCTGTCGGGGCGGCCCCAAGACCACCGCCTCCTCTCCCCCGCCCCCCTCCCTAGGGGTTGATTCGTGATCTCCCATGACGACCCCTCGCCTTCGCGGGAACGCGCCCGTCCCCTTCCTGATCCTACGGCCGTGGACCCCGATTTTTTCCTTGTTCTGAATCAGGGCACGGTTCATTATAGAACCGTCAGAGAAGAAAATGCAAGGATTCCTATAGGCCCGGGAAGGGACGCTATGAAAAAGATCCTGGTGATTGACGACGATGAAATCGTTCGGCGCTATTTTTCTTCCCTCCTGCCTCGCCTCGGTTACGAGGTGGAGTGCGCCATGGACGGGAAAAGCGGCCTCGCCGCCGCCACCAATCCGGAAATCGGACTGATCATCTCGGACCTCTTCATGCCGGGCGCTCCTTACGGAATCGAACTCATCCGCCAGATGCGCGCCAGCCGTCCCGACTGTCCGATCGTGGTGATCTCCGGCGAGGGCGACACCCACACGGTGGAGGAGTGCAACCGCCTCGGGGTGAACGACTTTTTGACCAAACCCTTTGAAATGGGCTTTATTCGAAATGTGCTCGACCGTCTCATGCCCCGATCGTGAGAGGGCTCCATGATTGATAAAACCCAAACCGGCGTCGCCTTTTTCGACGAGCGCTACGGCGGGACCTACCGGTATCGTCCCCTGCTGGTCACGGGACGGAGCGGTACAGGGAAAACGGTTTTCGCCCTCCAGTTCGCCATGCAGGGGATTCAGCTCGATGAGCGCTGCCTGCTCCTCTCGGCTTGGCGGGCCAACGACCTGGTGATCTTCGCCGAATCCCTCGGTTTTCCCGTGGCCCAGGCGATCGAAGCCGGCCGACTCCTCCTCCTCGAATACAGCCAGTATGTCCCGGGACGCGATAAAGAGTGGAATATCGTGCTGCCCCCGGAGGGATTTCTCCAGCTCGAGGAGATGATCCGCAGTCAGGCCGTTCAGCGCGTGGTGCTTGACACGGTCCTGCCCTGGGTGTGCATCCGGGAACAACAGCGCCTCGATGAACATCTTTTCTCCTTCGTCCGGGCCTTCGATCGAATGCAGGTCACCACGGTTTTCACCCTCCCCAAACCTGTCTCCCCCCTCGCCTACCGAGTCAAAAACACCTTGGAAAATCTCGTGCCCGTCGCCATTACCCTGTCGAGGGAACCCAACGCCCCAGATCCCCTCTTTATCGTTTCCAAATATCTCGGGGAGAACCGACTGGCCACCGGACTTCCCTATCGTATCCTTCCCAAAGTAGGCATCCGGGCCTTCCGGGCCGGTGAAACCCCACCCCCCCAGGAAGAACCGGCGGCTCGCCCTGCGGTCAGCCCCGCCGCTACCCCGCCGCCCGCTGAGACGCCAGGCCCCACCTCCGAATCCCCAACCCCCGGCAAATTCATCCGCTTCAGCTCCATCATGCCGGGACTGGATCGAATCACCCCTGTTCCGGAACGCCGTCGGATGAACCGTCCCTTCTAGGAATTCGGACGTATGTATCTCGAATACTGGAACCTCAAACAGGAACCGTTCCAGAACGTCACGGACGTCCGTTTCGCCTACCTTTCCGATCAGCATCGGGAAGGACTGGCCCGCCTCGTCTATCTGGTCAAAGGACGAAAACTCGGCGGTGTACTGGTCGGTCCGTTCGGGGTCGGAAAGTCCATGGTGCTCGAACTTCTGGCCGAATACATGGCGGATCAGCCCGAGACCCGATTTTTCCGGTTCGATGCTCTTCCGGGAGGGGTGATGGTTCTGGCCAAGCAGATCGTCGAACAGTTCCAGATTGCCCCACCCCCCTCCAATGTGGCCGAGGCGCTTACCGCCCTCCAACGGCACTGCCAGGAAGGACGCCCGGCCTTCCATCACGCCGTTTTGATGATTGACGAAGCCCAGATGATCCGAGACCCCGAGGCTTTTGACTTCATCCACCTGCTGACCAATATGCGAACGGTGGAGAAGGGAGCGTCCGAGCCGAAGGAATATCCGGCGTTTACGGTGATCCTCTCGGGCCACAACCGGTTGGCGGAGGATATCCGGCGACACGAGTCGCTTCAGCAACGGCTCCAGCTCCTCTGGCATCTCGAACCCCTGAACGAAAACCAGACCTTTCAATACGTTCAGCATCGGGTCCACGTGGCAGGAGGTGATATTTGGATTTTCGACGAAGCGGCTCTGTCCGAGGTGTACCGGGGTTCCCGCGGTCTTCCGCGCCTCATCAACAACATCTGCGACATTGCGCTTCTGCTGGGCCAGGTGGCACGCGTCCCACGCATCGGTCGCGACATCGTGCTCCAGGCCATTCATGACGTCCAGGCCTCGGAAGGCGCTCCCCCACCCGTTTCGTCCCAGCCTTAGGAGACGGCCATGACCTTGTCCGATAGCCTCCTCAACACGTTGGGTACTACCGGAGTCATTGCGTTGCTGCTGGCTATCGTCTTTGGCGTAGCCGCTATCCTGAACGCCCTGCGAAAACAGCGTCTTCATCTGCCGCCCTCCGCGAAAAGCGGTCCCATCATCATCAGCGATCCCCATACCGGGCGGCCCATCGTCAACCCCGCTGTCCATCCCGACCTCTCGGCCGTTTCGAATCCCGTCGTTCCTCCCTCGTCTCCCTCCGTTCCCACCTCCCTCCATGCCCCCGCCCCTTCTCCCCCCACCGCCACGCCGTCCCCTTCTCCGCCTCCGGCTCGGCCGATCCCGCCTCGCGAACCTTCCTCCCGCCCCACCACGGAAACCAGGGAACCGCTCGCCAAAGGGGCCTCGCTCTTCCGCCAATTGGATCCCCGCGGCGTGGAGGTGGAGACCAGCCGCCCGGGCAGAACTGATGAGTATCTCTGGGAATAGCGTCTGGTTCGTTCCCCTCTTCCTTTCGTTTCTCGCGGCCGCCGCTCCCCTTCGCCCGCCCCCCTGGCAGTCCGTGGAGGACTCGCCCCCCCCTCGCGCCGAGCCCGACCAAAGGGTCCTCTTTCCCTGCCGCTTCTCAGCCGAACGGGACCGTTGCGTGTGGGACGGCCCCCTGCCGGAAGGCCTGACAGAGGCCGGGCGGCTCACTCTGCACCTTTCGTGCGATCGGCCCGAGGCCCTGCGCGGACTCACCCTCTACCTTCGAGGAGAAAATGGCTGGTGGGCTGCGGCTCTGGCCGTCCCGGAATCCACCGGCCGGACCTACTTCCTCTCGGCCGCCGATTTCCAACCCGCCGAGCCGGGCACTACCGGAACCTGGTCTCGTGTCCGGGGAGTTCGTCTGGCCGCCTGGAAAAAGGCCGGTTTTTTGGGCGAAGCGGCCCTCCGTCTCCACCGCTTCTCGGCCTTCCAGGACTCGATCTTCATCCTCCGTGCCGATTCGTCCGCTCCACCGGAAGAGCAGGCCGTCGCCCACGCGTTATCCCAGCGGATTTCGGGCTGGCTGAAGGATCTGGGGATTGGTCATTCCGTTATCCCCGACTCCCTCTGGCGGACCTTTCCGCCACGGCATACCCGCCTGCTCATTCTGCCCTACAACCCCCGACCCGATGCCGCCTTTCTCGAGGCGTTTCAAGCCTATCGCGACACCGGCGGTCGAGCGATCGTCTTTTACGGCGCCTCGCCGGAACTGGCCCACCAAATGGGCTTTTCCCTGGCCCCCTACCAGGCCGCCCCAAGCCCTGTGACCTGGAGCGCCTTTACCTTCGACCCTCCGCTGGGATCCGTCGGCCGCGTCTATCAAACCTCTCTGCATACCATTCCGGCCGTTCCGAATCACCCCCAGGCGCGCGTTCGCGCCTGGTGGGAGGGCCCCAAGGGCGAACGACGGCCCGAAGCGGCGTGGCTGGAATCGCCGTCGGGCTGGTGGATGACCCACGTCCTGGACCCCGAGGACGCCCTTCTGAAAAAGCGGATGCTCCTTGAAATGATTGGCGCTGTCGTTCCGGACGCCTGGGGCCAGGCCGCCCAATCCGCCATGGCTCGCCTTCCCACCGAAGCGACCGATTCCGAGCGCCGGAGGCTCCAGACGCTGGCCTCCCAGCGGGCGTGGCCAGCCTTCTGGGCCGAGCGAGACCGGCTCGCCGAAGAGTGGACCCGCCGGGCCATTGCCGCTCTCCCCCCGCCCGCCTCGCCGACCGCCCTCGCGGGATGGGCGCAGCCGGGCGCCGGATTTCTCTCCTCCGACTGGCCGCGGCTGGTCGGTCCGCTTCGTTCAGCCGGCATCTCTCGGCTCTATCTCTCGGCCATCGCCTTCGGTCAGGCGCATTACGCCGGAGCGCCGTTTTCTCCGTCGGACGTCGCCGCCTTCGATCCTGCCTTCTTCGAGTCGGCCGTCCGCGCCTGCCGCGAGGCCGGTATCGAGGTCCACGCGTGGATCACCTGTTTCAATGTGGCCTATGCCTCAAGCACGCGGCTGGCGGCTTGGCGGCTCGCTGGCCGTCTGATCGAAACCCCGGTCGGAGAGGTTCCGTGGCTGACTCCGGCGCATCCGGACAATCGCCGGCTTCTGCTCGATGCGATCGCCGACGTGCTGCGCCGAGGGCCGATTGCCGGCATCCATCTCGACTACATTCGCCTGCCGGGCGAGGGCGTGGATATCTCTCCTGCCGCCCGACGTGCCTTTGAAGCCGCGTATGGTCCCGTCGCCCGCTGGCCAGCGGATGTGCTCGCCGGAGGGCCGCGAGAAGGGCAATACCGGAGCTGGTGGATCGCCCTGATCGCCGCCTTCGTACGGGAGGCTCGCGAGCAGGTCCGGGCCCTCCGGTCGGAGGCGCTCCTCTCGGCCGCTGTCTTTCCGGAATATCCTTACTGCCGCGAGGGTCTGATGCAGGATTGGGCGGAGTGGTTGCGCGCGGGAGCGGTGGACGAGGTGTGCCCGATGGCCTATACAGCCTCGGGCGAGGAACTTGACCGTTGGATGGGCTCCTGGAAAACCTTCTCGGGCTGGGGCCAGCGCATCCGGCCTGGCCTGGGCGTGTCGGCCGATATCGTCACGCTGGACGGCCCCGCGTTCGTGGATCAGATGCGTCGAGCCCAAAAGGCGGGCGCCCCAGGGGTTGCCATCTTCTGGATCAACCGGCCCTTCCTTCGCGATCTGGCGCCTCTTCTCGCCGGATCGCGCCTTACACCGACGACCCCTGCCAGCGCAACTTCGCGCGCAGAATTCCCAGAAAATCGTGCTCTGGCGGATAGATGAAGCGCGCCGCCTCCGCCGCTTTGATTACCCGCACCTCATCGCCGGCCTCTAGCGCCAGCGCCGATTGACCATCGGCGATGAGACGGACCTCCCCCGCGCAGTGAACGATGCGGAGCGTGATCGTGCTGGAGTCGGGAATGACCAGAGGGCGGGCGGCTAACGCATGGGCGCAGATGAAGGTCGCGACGAAGGCGGGACAGGCCGGATGCAGAATCGGACCGCCGGCGGAAAGCGAATGGCCGGTGCTGCCGGTCGGTGTGGCAATAATGATCCCATCGCCGGTAATCGGCGCGGCCGTGCCCTCGTCCACGCGGATTTCCAGCGTGACAATGCGGGCGCTGTCCCCGTTGCGGACCACGACGTCGTTAAGGCACAGGGCCCGCTCGAGGGGACGGCCCTGTCGGAAAACCTGAACCTCGGCCAAGGTTCGCGGGCTTTCAATGACCGCTCCCCGGGCAAGACAGGCTACGGCGTGGTCGAGTTCCTGTTCCGAGACGCCCGTCAGAAAACCGAGGCTGCCCATATTGACGCCCATCACGGGCCTTCGGGCCGTGATGGTTTCGCGCACGGCCCGCAACATCGTGCCATCACCGCCGAGTACCAGCAGAGCATCGGCCTCCGTCGCCTTTCCCTGGAGAAAGGGGTGATTGAGCCGCTTCAGAAACGACGCCGTCTCACCCCAGGCCACCAGCTTCACTCCCTGAGCCGCCGCGCAGGCGGCCAGCCGCCGAACGGCTTCAGCAGCCCGTGGATGATCCACATTCACATAGAGACCAATGTGTGTCATGGTTTTTTCCACCAGGCCAGCCACTCTACGTTGCCCGCCGGGCCGCGAAGAGGCGACTCACACTCACCGGCCCACGTCAGCCCCAGGGTCTCGACGCCGAACCGGCGGATGGATGCGATAACGGCCACCCGAACCTCCGGGTCCCGGACCACGCCGCCTTTTTCCACATAACGCCGGCCTGCCTCGAACTGGGGCTTGATGAGCGTAACGAGATCGGCACCGGAATCCAACACGGTTGTAACAGCGGGCAGGATTTTCGTCAAGGAGATGAACGACACATCCACCGTCGCCAGCGAAGGGCGCTCGGGGAGGTCGCCGGCTTTGAGATAGCGGGCGTTCACGCCCTCCATCACGACCACGCGCGGATCGCGCCGGAGCCGCCAGTCCAGTTGTCCGCGGCCGACATCCACCGCATAGACCCGGCGAGCGCCATGCTGAAGAAGACAGTCGGTGAAGCCGCCGGTGGACGATCCGACATCGAGGCAGACGCGGCCCTCGGCGGAGATGGGAAAGATCTCGAAGGCCTGTTCCAGCTTCCAGCCGCCCCGGCTGACAAACCGTTCGGACGCCTTCACCTCGAGCGGAATGTCCCCGTCAGACTCAATCAGGGCGGCAGGGCGCGTCACGACCTGACCGCCGACGAGAACCTCGCCGGCCAGAATCAGCCGCCGGGCCTTTTCCCGACTCTCCGCCAGACCCCGCGCCACGAGCATCTGGTCTAGCCGTTGTTTCATGTGGGCGGCCGTTCGCTGCTCTCCCATTGTTCGAGCACCGCTCGGGCGATGGCCTCGGCCGTCAGCCCGTATCGGAAAAAGAGATCGGCCGGACGACCCTGCTCGATGAATCGGTCCGGCCACCCGAACCGTAGAATCGCGCCGCGGTAACCGGCCTCCCAAAGAACGGCGGAGGCCTGCATTCCAAAGCCGCCAGTCCCCGCTCCATTTTCGAAAAAGGCGAAGAGCCGCGCCTGCGGAACCTGTTGCCGAAGCCGGTCCGCATCCAACGGTTTGATAAATCGCGCGTTCGTAACGGTCGGTCGTCGTCCAAGCCGTTCCGCCACCGTCTCGGCCGCCGCGAGGGCCAAAGGCACCAGATCGCCCAAGGCCCAAAAATGGAGTGCCGGGTCGCCTGGCGCCACCTCCACGGCTCGGCCAAGGGTAAGGGGCGCCAGAGACCCCATAGCCGGCTCCGGCACCATGCCTCTTGGATATCGGATGGCGAAGGGGCCTTTGGTCTGAAGGGCCATATCCATCAGGGCGGCCAACTCAGCGACATCGGCCGGCTGAGCGAAGGTGAGATTGGGAATGGGTGAGAGAAGCGGAATGTCGAATACCCCTTGGTGGGTCGGCCCATCCTCGCCCACCACGCCGGCCCGATCGAGCAGAAGCACGACCGGCAGATTCTGAAGACAGACGTCATGAATGATCGGGTCCACCGCCCGCTGGGCAAACGTCGAGTAGAGCGGCAGGAACGGGCGCAGGTCGGCCGCCGCGAGGGCCGCCGCAAATACGACCGCATGCGACTCGCAGATGCCCACGTCGAAAAAGCGATCGGGAAACCGGCGGGCAAAGGCCGAAAGACCGGTTCCTCCGGGCATGGCCGCCGTTATCGCCACGATACGGGGATCCCGTTCGGCCAGTTGGATCAGATGCTGCCCCATGGCGTCCGCCCAGCAGAGACCTGCCGGAGCCGGCGAGGTAGTCTCGTCACAGGCCGAAAAGGGGGCCGTGCTATGCCAGCGTTCGGGGTCCGCTTCCGCCGGTGGGTAACCACGCCCCTTGCGAGTAACAATATGCAGCAAGATAGGCCGCGGGTATTCGCGGGCAATGCGGAGCGCATCTTCGAGAAGTCCGAGGTCGTGCCCGTCCACCGGGCCGATATAGCGGAGGCCGAACTCCTCAAAAAATCGGCTTTGCAGGAAGAATCCTTTGATCGTCTCCTCGATACGGTAATACAGGGACCGGGGACGTTCACCCTTCACCACCCGTGTGACAAGTCCTTCGATGTTGCCTTTCCAGCGGTTGTAGCGGGGATTGGCCAGAAGGGCGCCCAGGGTCTTGGAGAGCGAGCCTACGTTGGCCGCAATGGACATTTCGTTGTCGTTGAGGATGACGATCAGGCGTTTGGCTGTCCGGAGGTTATTCAGGGCCTCGAAGCTGAGGCCATTGCCGAGGGCACCGTCCCCGACGACCGCGATCACGTGTTCGTTTCCGCCCGACCGATCACGGGCCACGGCGAACCCGAGGGCGGCCGAGAGCGCCGTCCCGGCGTGTCCGGCCACAAAGGCATCGAACGGACTTTCCACAGGATGTGGAAAGCCGCTCAGGCCGCCGGTCTGACGGAGGGTGGGGAAACGGTCGCGCCGGCCGGTCAGGATCTTCCACGCGTAGGTCTGGTGGCCGACGTCCCAGAGAATCCGATCGCGGGGTGGATCGAAAACGCGCAGAAGGGCGATCGTCAGCTCGACCGTTCCGAGGTTGGCGGCCAGATGGCCGCCCGTTTTACCGACAGTCTCAAGAATGAACTGCCGGATCTCTCCGGCCAGTTGTTGAAGCTGGGCGGGCGCGAGTCTACGGAGCTCAGCGGGGCCTTCAAGCGAGGGAAGAATCGGTTGGGAAGAAGGGGAAGTCATGGGGATTCTCCCGTCCGAAGGCGGGGATCAAGGGCATCGCGAAGGCCGTCCCCGGCCAGGTTGAAGGCCAGCACGACGAGAAAGACAGCGGCGGTGACGGCCGTCATCTCCCACCACATCCCATGCCAGAGGCGAAGTCGGGCATTGCTGATCATGATACCCCAGGAGGGTTCGCCCTGAACGCCGATGCCCAGGAAACTCATGAAGACCTCGGTACCGATGGCGGAGGGAAAGCGCAGGCTGAAGGAGATGATGACGAGGTGAAAGACATTGGGAAGGATGTGGCGAAACATGATCCGGAAGGGGCCAGCCCCGAGGGTTCGGGCCGCCATCACATAGGGGCGTTCCCGGTGTTTGATCACCTCGGCCCGGATGAGGCGGCAAAGGCCAGTCCATGTCATCAACCCGATGCCGAGATAGACCCCTTTGAGCCCTTTTCCAGCCACCATGGCGATGGCCAGGATGAAGAGGAGGCCGGGCATGGAGGCCACAGTCGAATAGATCCAGACGATCACGTCATCCACTCGCCCGCCGAAATAGCCGGCGATCAGACCAAGGATAACGCCGATCGGAATCGCAATGAGCGAAGTGATGATCCCGACCTGGAAGGCGATCCGAGCGCCCTGCACCAGGCGTTGCGCCACGTCGCGTCCCAGATTGTCCGTTCCCAGCGGATGTTCGAGGAGGTTGGACAACCCCTTCCGGACGATGGCCCACCGGCCGGCCTCGGGGCCCAAGGCCTCGGCCGCACGATCGAACGGACGAGCCCATGGACTGGGGGGATGGTAGGCCCTGGTCATATCCACCCGATTGTAGGGCGGCGTCTCGTCGCGCAGCCGATATCGCCAGAAGACAAACTCCCCCCAAAGGGCGGCGACCGTGAAAAGGAGGATGACGAGGAGGCAGATCCGCTGATCGGGCCTCCGCCACATCCGTCGCAGGGCGTCTCCCCAAAGACTGCGGCTCCGGATCAGCGTTTCGGCTGTAACGCGGTCGTTCATTTCAGCCTCACCCGTGGATCCACCAGGGCATAGCAGAGGTCGCTGACCAGGTTGGCCAACACGTAGAGCACCGTGCCAATGACAACGACGGCCCGGACGACATCCACGTCCAGCGAGTTCAGCGCATTGACACTCAGATAGCCCAGTCCGGGGATTCCGAAGAAGCTTTCCAGAAGCAGGCTGCCCGTGTAGAGGAACGGCAGAGCCATGACGGACTGGGTGATGATCGGAATCATCGCATTCCGGAGCACATGGCGGAAAAGCACGGCGTGGAGCGGTAGCCCCTTGGCAAAAGCCGTTCGCACATAATCCCGGTACATCTCGTCGAGCATCACGGTCCGGTAAAAGCGCACGCTGCCGCCCAAGCCGCTGAAAAGTCCGATCAGCCAGGGCAGGAGGAGATACCGCCACGATTCGAACCCCCAGACGGGGAACCAGTTCCATCGGAAGGCTAGCCAGTACTGGCCCATGACGATCCACACCAGATAGTTGACGCTCATGAGAAGAACAGAGGCTACCACAATGAGACGGTCTGGCCAGCGGTTTCGGAACCAGGCACAGAAGAGGGCCAGCGTGACGGCCAGTAACAGCTCCCCGAAAAAGATCGGAACCATCAGAAGGAGCGAGGGACCGATCCCCTCCCGCATCATCTGGAGCACCGGCTGACCGGTGGCCATAGATTCGCCAAAGTCGAGACGAAACAGGCGCCCGAGAAAGTGCACGAACTGGGAATCCCAGGGCGAGGTCATCCGCCGCTCCAGGGTAAGCCGAAGGATCTCCAGCGGCGGTTCGTGATCGCTCAACGGTTCGAAACGCAATCGCCCTTCCTGCCCTTCGCCCCCGGAACGGATCGTGACGGAAAATAAGCCCTCATCCAGCGCAGGCGGCAGATCGTGCTGATGGGGGCCGGCGGCGTCCGTCCAAGCGAGGCGATACCGTCCTTCCGTCCGGTAGCGGAGAGACCAGCGAAGGACAAGACCGGCCCGAGGGGCAAAGGCCATGGGGACCTCGGCCGCCTGTTCGATTCTCACCCGATCGTCCTCGAGCCGGGCGCCTTCCACCGTCCGCCAGGCGAGGGGGAAGGGTGTGTCACGTCGGGTTTCGTAGGCTCGGGTGGAGGTCCACCACCCGAAGAAGAGCGGTTTGTTAAACCCCCGCTGTTCGTCGAACTCCTCCAGTTGCCGGGCTGAGACGTTCTTTCCCAGCATGAGGGCGGCGGGGCTTCCCCCGGCGACGTTGAAGAGGATGAAGGTGAGGACCAGTACGCCGAAGAGGATCGGCACGAGTTGAAGAAGGCGCCGGAGAATGTAGATCAGCATCGCCGCACGCTCCTCACCACTCCCGGGTCTGCCAGGCCGCCCGGGACTCGATGTCCACATCGTAATACTTGCTCATTCCATAGGGGAAATCGTGGGGTTTGTAGTTCCGCAGCCATCCATGCTGGAGCCCGAACGCCAGGGGATAGGCTAGGCAGATCCAGGGGCAGTCTTCCATCAGAATATCCACCATCTGCCGGTAGAGGGCGGTCCGCTCCGGGCTGTCAGGCATCGTCCGTACCCGTTCGTAGAGCCGGTCGAATTCCGGGTTGACATAGTTGCTGTGGTTGGGGCCGGGCGAGCTGTTCGGCCCGTAAAAAAGCTGGAGAAAATTCTCAGCGTCGGGATAGTCGGCCACCCAGCCGAGCCGGTACATCTGACACTGACGACGATCCATTTTATCCAGAAAGGTCGGCCAGTTGTTGTAGCTGTTTTCGATGCGAACGCCGATCCGATCCATGAAATCGGCAAAGAGTTCGGCGGAGGCGCGAGTGGTCGGGTCGTTCGCCGATCCCAGCTCAACGGTCAGGACGAGGCGCCGACCCGTGGTCGGGTCGAGGCCATTTGGGTAACCAGCCTCGGCCAGAAGACGGCGGGCCTTTTCGGGATCGTAGCCGTAAGGATTCGGCTCGTCGAGCCCCCGGGCACCGGCCACACCGGGGGGAATGGGGCCGTTGGCCGGGATCATCCGGTCGTTGTAAAACGCCGACCAGGCCTTCCCGTCAAAGGCGCAGCAGAGAGCCTGCCGAAGTTTCCGGTTGGGACCCACCACCGGGTCGTCCATGTTGAAGCCGATATAGGTCGTCATGAGCGTCGGCGTGGCATGGAGGCGGACGCCTTTGGCCCGCAGGGTGGGCGTCAGGGTCCGTTCCGGTCCGATGACGGCATCCCAGTTGTCGCGGCCGATGCCGGACTGTTCGAGCCGGCCGCGAAGGAAGAGGAGCCACTGGGTGGAGCTGTCTTCGATGACATACTGGACAATGCGATCGAGAAAGGGAATGGAGCGTCCGGCGTCCTGAAGGAGTCCGGCTTCGGCGTCTCCGGGTTCGCCTCGCTCGGGGTACCGCTCCACCCGCCCGGTCTCGGCCCATTTGGGGTTTCGCTCGTATTCAATGCGATAATTGCGAATCCAGCGAACCAGCCGGAAGGGGCCTGTTCCAACGGGATGATGGCTGAAGCGGTCACGCCCTTCGCGTCCGTCGTAATATTCGACCGCTTCTCGGGGAACGGCGGCCGCATAGTGCATGGCGAGAATCCAGAGGAGTTGCGGATAGGGCTCGCGAAGGCGGATCTGAAGGGTATGACGGTCCAACGCCTGGAGTCCTTCGACAGGGTGATCGTAATCGGTGGGCCGTTCGCCGAGGCTGGCCTCGCGGAATTCGTCCAGCCCAGCAATCCGGTTCTGGAAGGCCCACCAGCCCGACGATTCGTTCTTCACGTCCGCAATTCGCTTGATGGAATAGACGAAATCGTCGGCGGTCAACTCCCGCCCCCGGCCGCTGGTCCGGGTGAAACAGGGATCATCAGCAAAGAAAATACCGGGTCGAATGGGAATGGTGTAGGTGAGTCCATCTTCGGAGACGCTGGGCATCGCGGCGGCCAATAGCGGTTCGAGGCGATAGGGCCGTTCGAGGTAGGCATATTGATAGAGGGTCTCGTAGATGCGGGCGATGGCCAGCGCCGAGGCCACGTCACCGGCGCGGGCGGGATCGAAACTGCGAATCCGGTCCGTCTCGCCGTAAAGCACCCGCTCGCGAGCAATGCCGGGCGATGGGGGCCGATCGCCGCAAGAGGAGAGAAGCAGGGAGACAGCGGCCGCCGCCAGGCCGGCCCCGCTGCGGCGAATCCATTCGGATATGGCGCCCATCGCGCGGGCCCTCCGTCAGGAGTCCGGCGCGACGGGCAGCGCGGAAGGCGCGGGCGCTTCTTCGGGAGCCGGTTCGCGCGCCTCCGTCGGCGGGACCGGGACGGGCGCCGTCGGGAGAGCGAGGGGCACCGTCATCGGCGTCTGATCGGCGGCCAGCGGCATCTCTTCGGACTCCGGGGTAGAGGGCCGCGGCTGATCCTCGATGTCGCTCTCTGCGGCCGGCAGCGTGGGGATCGTCTGCAGATCCACCGCGCTAGAAGGGGATTCCGGAATTCGGTCGCCGATGAGAGCCCGACGGCTCCAGCGGAGGCTTCCGACCCGGCCTAGCGCGATGGTATTGAGAAGGAAAAGAATCGTCATGACTACGGTCGCCTTGGTCAGGATGGTCGAAGCCTGTGTCCCGAACAGGCTTTCGCCCATCGCGCTGCCGAAGGCCAGGCCGAGGCCATCCTCGCGGGATCGCTGCAGAAGGATGACCAGAACGAGCAACAGGGCCAGCAGGACCTCGACGGTCATCAGAAGATACCAAAGAAATGTCAGCATGGACCAGGACCTCCCTCGACGTCAGGCGGAATGGACGATGGCCAGGAACGAGTCGGCCTTGAGGGAGGCTCCGCCGATGAGTCCTCCATCAATATCCGGCTGGCTGAACAGGTCTGCCGCATTGTCTGGTTTGACGCTTCCCCCGTATAGGATGCGCGTTTGGGTTGCCGCGGTCTCCCCGCCCAAACCAGCCAGGAGACGCCGGATGTGGGCGTGGGCAGACTGGGCCTGTTCCGGCGTTGCGGTCAGTCCGGTTCCAATCGCCCATACGGGCTCATAGGCAATCACAAGCGCCGGAAGCTGCCCGCCCAACCCTGCCAGGCTGCCCTGCACTTGGGCCGTCAGCACCGCCTCGGTCCGACCCGCTTCCCGCTCCTCCCGCGTTTCGCCGACGCAGACAATGGGGGTAAGGCCAGCCGCCAGGGCGGCACGGGCCTTGGCGTTGATGAAGGCATCGGTTTCCCCGAACTCCCGACGACGTTCGCTGTGGCCGAGGATGACGTAAACGCATCCGTGCTCCTTGAGCATCGCGGCGGAAATCTCTCCGGTGTGAGCCCCTTCGGGATCCGGGTGGAGATTCTGGGCGCCGAGGGCGACGGGGCTTCCCGCGATCGCCCGACCAACCGCCTGAAGGGCGGTGAAAGGCGGGCACACCGCCACCTCAACGTTCGGCCGAAGCCGGAGCCCGTTTCGGATAGCCGTCGCCAAGGCCGCCCCTTCAGCGGCGGTCTTGTACATCTTCCAGTTACCGGCGACAAACTTCGCGCGCATGGCGGCCCGATCCCCGATCGTTATTTGTCGTCCAACACCGCCACACCCGGAAGCGTCTTGCCTTCCAGAAATTCGAGGCTCGCGCCGCCGCCCGTGCTGATGTGGCTCATCTTGTCGGCCAGTCCGCTCTGGTTGACGGCGCTGACGCTGTCGCCGCCGCCGATGATGCTCACCGCGCCGCTTTCCGCGACGGCCCGGCAGACGCCGAACGTACCGGCCGCGAACGGCGCCATTTCGAAGCAGCCCATGGGGCCGTTCCACACGACCATCTTCGCCTGGCGGATCTCGCTTCCGAAGAGTTCGACGGTCCGAGGGCCGATGTCGAGGGCCATCCAACCGTCGGGGATATCCATTCCCACCACTTGGGTGGTGGCGTTTGCATCGAACCGGTCGGCCGCCACGTTATCCACGGGGAGCAGGAGGCGGATCTTTCGCTTCCGGGCCTCCTCCAGCATGGCCCGGGCATAGTCGAGTTGATCGGTCTCGCAGAGGGATTTTCCGATCGAATGCCCCTGTGCGGCAAGAAAGGTATAGGCCATGCCGCCGCCGATGAGCAGGGCGTCCACCTTCGTCAGAAGGTTGCGAACCACCCCGAGTTTATCGGAGACCTTGGCGCCGCCGAGGATCGCGACGAAGGGCCGGTCGGGTTTTTCGAGCGCCCGGCCTAGGTAGTCGAGCTCCTTCTCCATGAGGAAGCCGGCGACACGGATAGGGAGAAACTTCGCAATGACGGCCGTGGAGGCGTGCGCCCGATGGGCGGACCCGAAGGCATCATTGCAGAAGAGGTGGCCGTAGGAGGCGAGTTTTTTGGCCATGGCCTCCTGTTTCTTCTTCATTTCGGCCTTGCGGGCCTGGTAGGCCTCGTCGCTCTCTCCTTCCTTCTTTTTGACGGAGCCCTCCTCCTCCTTGTAGAAGCGGGTGTTCTCGAGCATCAGCACCTCGCCCGGACGGAGCGCGGCGGCGGCCGTGTCGGCGGCCAGGCAATCCGGTGCGAATGCGACCGGACGTCCGAGAAGTTTCTCCAGGTGGGTGGCGACGGGTTTGAGGCTGAACTCCGCCTCGTATCCCTTGCCGGCGGGGCGTCCCAGGTGACTCATCAGCACGAGGGAGCCTCCCTGCTCCAACACGTAGCGGATGCTGGGAAGAGCCGCCTGCACGCGCGTGTCGTCCGTGATGACCCCATTCTTGATGGGCACGTTGAAATCCACGCGCATCACCACGCGTTGGCCCGCCAGCGGCACATCGCGGAGGGTTTTCTTGTTCATGAATCCTCTCCCCAATCCGTTATTTCACGCCATCCCGCTTGGCCATGAAGCGAAGCAGATCCACGACGCGGTTGCTGTACCCCCACTCGTTGTCGTACCAGCTCACGATCTTGAAGAAGCGCTTCTCGCCCTTCAGATTGTTCTGGAGCGTGGCCAATGAATCGTAGACCGACGAGTGAGCGTCGTGAATGAAGTCCGTGGAGACGACCTCCTCCTCCGTCACGGCCAGATAGCCCTTGAGATAGGTCTGGGCGGCGGCTTTCAGCTTCTGGTCAATCTCCTCGATCGAGGTGTCCCGTGCGGCCCGGAAGGTCAGGTCCACGACGGAGACGTCCGGCGTGGGAACGCGGAAGGCCATGCCCGTCAGGCGGCCCTTGACCGCCGGAAGGACTTCGCCGACCGCCTTGGCCGCGCCGGTGGTGGAGGGAATGATGTTGATGGCCGCGGCCCGGCCGCCCCGCCAGTCCTTTTTGGAAGGTCCATCCACCACCTTCTGCGTGGCCGTGTAGGAGTGGATGGTGGTCATGAGCCCGGTTTCGATGCCGATGCCTTCCTTGAGGAGAACATGAACCAGCGGCGCCAGGCAGTTCGTGGTGCAGGAGGCGTTGGAGACGATGGCGTGTGTGGCGCTATCGTACTCGTGCTCGTTGACGCCCATGACGATCGTCTTGACCTCGCCCTTGGCGGGGGCTGTGATCAGCACTTTCTTCGCGCCGGCGGCCAAGTGGCCTTTGGCTTTCTCCGAATCGGTGAAGAGGCCGGTGGACTCAATGACGTACTGAACACCCAACTCTTTCCAGGGAAGCTGAGACGGATCCTTGGTCGCCATCACGCACCGGATCTCATGGCCGTTGACGACAAGAACGTCGTTATCCTCGACCTGGGGAGAACTCTTGCGGGTGGTGATGGGATGGCGGAATTTGCCGTGAACCGAGTCATATCGAAGCTGATAGCTGAAGTAGTCGGCCTCCGTCGAGATATCCACGACGGCGACCACGTCGAGCTGGCCTTCCCCCTTGCCGAGAAGTCCCTGATCGCAAAGCGCTTGGAAGGCAAGCCGTCCGATCCGTCCGAACCCGTTGATACCGACTTTGATAGCCATGGAGGTCTCCTTGTTTTTCCCGTGACGCACAGCCGGCCAGAAGAGACAAAAGCCCCTCGGGCCGCTCATATGAAGAAGGTAAGGATAATCCTAATCCTTCTCCCCGTCAAGGGCAAACTCTTTCATTTTGGGAACGGCAAGGGGATCGTGACCCCCCGCTCGGAAGGCACCATCCAGCGCCTCTGGCACCAACATGGCCGAGTCAGGCTCCGCAAGTTGAAACCCAAGACTAAGAAGGATCTTCGGGAAGTCAAGCGCCGGCGGAGGCCCTTTATGGGGCTGGGACTTCTCCGCAACCCGCACACCGTCCGCAAGGTCGTCAGTGGCCTCGTCTTTACCGGCTACGCCGATAAACTCAGCAAGACCTACTTCTGCCTCCTCGCCGAACAGGTCTTCGTTCACCTCGCCCTCCATGGGGTGGCGCCTGAGGAGGCGAGTGGCCAACCGATAACGTAACAGATCGGAACTCCTCGAAGACCAAGACCACTGCGGGCTCCCTTCCTCGGTCCGAGCGTTCGGGTCTCGTCACCATGACATCCCGGTCCAGACCTATCCTTGCCCATGCGTTGTCGAAACCGTACATCGCCTCGTCACCCCGCCATCGCCTCATGGCGCCCTCTCGACCTCGGTCAACCCCGCCGCCAGTATCTCTCCCCTCACACCCCAATGGTTGGTCACAATCGGCCTGCCTATCCCCACAGAAGGATGGCGATGTCCGTGGACCCCGTGTGGCCTTATACTATACTGTGTTCACCGAGTGCCTGGAGACATCCAATCCGAAGATCTCTCCGATGGATTTTTCCAATACGAATTGAGTGTTGCTGAAAGGATCCAATACGGGCATCCTACGACCGGCGTTTTATACCGCCGTTGCTGCTGAGTGTGAATCAGGACGATCCCCCAGGAAGACGCACGCCATGAGATCAGGAAAGGACACGATTCTGTGTGCGAAACTGATGCTGATCCTTTTAAGCCTCATAGGGACCGTCACGCTCGTGCTGGTTACGAAACCCTAAGGGATTGGGCTCTCTCCGGACTCTGTGACATACATTTCCACCGCAAGGCATATTGCCGAGGGATTAGGTGTTGTCTCATATCCTGCAACACCCTTGGTTCTCCAACCTCCTCTTTATCCCGCTCTCTTGGCTTTCTTTGGCTATTTTTACAAATAGACCCCCTCTCCTCAGCCTCCGTTGTCCAAGCGGTCTTGTTTGGGCTTGTCGTTTTCTTTTTGGGAATACGATTTCTTCGGCTGTTGAAAACATTTGTGGGGTTCGCCTTCCTGGGAACCGCGTCGGTCCTTGTTTCGATTCCGCTCGCCAGAGTTTCGCTCATGGCGTGGTCTGAGCTTCTTTTTATTTGCATTTTATTGCTTTACCTGATGTTCTCGGAATTCTATTCACGTTTGTGGTTTATCCACGCTAAGTTCTTGTAGCGCAAGGGGATAGATTTCTGCAGGGCCCTGTTTTTTGGTCTTAGAGGGCGATTTTTGAGGTCCAAAATATGGTTAGGGCCATGGGCGACCCAAAACACGCGGCATGGGTTATACAGGGCGGCGTCGCGTCAGTGGGTCAGTGGGCAAGGAACCCTGCTTTGCCGCGAAGAAGCGAGCGGCTGACAAGCGTTGCGGCCCCTGAGGGTTTCGATGATTCATGGCTTGACGGCGGCTTCGTCTTGATTCACTGTAGAAGGCGTCGAACCTGAGGCGAGTGCTATGCGTAAGCCGTGCCGCCACGACGCGTTACCGGTCGGCGAGATTCTCCAGAAACTGATCCCCCGGATCGAGGCCCTTCGGACCGACTGGTTCGAAACGCTGGTCGCCGCGTGGCCCGATATCGTCGGCGAGGCCATCGCCCGTCACGCCCAACCGGCCCGACTCGACGGCACCCGACTCATCATTCATGTGGATGATAACGTCTGGCTCTTCGAACTCTCGCGGATGGCCCGGACGCCTGTTCTGGAAGGCATCCGGAAGCGGTTCGGACCGGACCGGGTGACGGATTGCCTCTTTGCCCTGGATCCAGGGCGGGTCACCCATCGGACGATCAATCGCTCTCGAGAACGGGTGTGCCGTTCGGAGCCACGCCAGCCTCGAACCGCGGGGCCAGGGGCCGGCCAAGAATCACCCTGAGACGGGCGTATCCATACTTGATCACCTCGTTCTGAAAGGTGATCAATCCAGCTTCGTTTTTCCACCAGATCCCCGGCGAATAGGCCTCGAGCGTCACCGGCAGCGTGAGAACCCGGCAGCCCGTCTCCCGAAGCGCACGCCGGAACAGCCATCGAACCCGCCTCGTATGGAAGGGATTGGTCGGCACAAGCACACACCGCCAGCCCCTGGCCCGAACCCAAGCCGCCACCACTTCGGCCTCGTCTGCTGTGCTGAATACCGGCTTGTCGGTCACATGGATCGCGTGTTCAGGCACCCCCATGGCTTTAAGAACCTGAACCGCAGCCGAGGTGTCATCTACCGTAATCCCCATGGCATCGGTCCGGCGCCAGGCATTCCGCATGACCAGAACCAGCGGCGCCTGTCCTCGATGGTAGAGATCGGCCGCGGCAAAGGGCCGGCTCTGAAGGCCGCCTCCCAGCACCACGATCGCATCCGCCGGTTCCGGCGGATCTTCGGCAATCCAGAGCCGGGCCAGGCCAGCCAGCCACCACGGCCCGCTCAGCACGATCGCCAGTAATCCGATCGCGAGTGCCACCATCCAGGGGATAATGATGACTCGTCTCAACCGTTTCATGCGGCTCCTCAAAACAGGGTCCCTGGACCCAGCCGGTTGCCGGGATCGAAAACCGCCTTGACCGCCCGCATCTGCCGAACCCCTTCCTCCCCCAACATAAGGGGCAGAAAGGCCTTTTTGAGTTTGCCCACTCCGTGTTCGGCGGAAATCGTGCCGCCCCAGGATCCAACCTGCTCCGCCCAGGTGCGGTAAAGCCGCCGGGCCGCCTCCACCTCCGCCCGGTCGCGTGGGAGAATGTTGACGTGAACGTGATTGTTTCCAATGTGACCGAAGAGGACCGCCTCGAACCCCCCTTCTTTCAATCCCCGTTCATAGAGCGCCAGAACCTCTTCGAGCCGTTCATCTGGAACCGCCATATCGGTCCCCAATTTAATGACCGTCGGCTCCCTCTTCTTCCGCTCCGCAATCAGGGCATTGATCCGCTCGGGAACGGCATGGCGAAACGTTTTGGCGCGTTCCATTTCCCTGGGCTCCGTGGCCAGCCAGGACTTTTCTTCTTCCCCGCCGCAGGTCTTCATAATCTCCACCACCCGTTCGAGAATCGGCTCTGCCTGCTCCTCCGTAGCCGCCGCGATCTCCACATAAACCGCCCCCCCGGGGGCCTTCGGCACTGGTGGCAACGTCGCAAAGGAGCCCCCTTCGGCCCGCGCTACCCGCAGAAGATCCAACGCCGACGCGCTAAAGTATTCGATCGCAACGATGCCGTCCGGCTCGGCTCGCACCTCACGAACAAAGCGGACGACGGCAGCCGTATCGGGCAGAAAGGCCGTCACTCCCCATTCGACCGGCGGCGCGGGCTTCAACACCAGCTCGGCCTCCAGGATCACGCCCAGGGTCCCTTCGCTTCCAATGAAAAGGTCGAGCAGGTCCATGTCCTCCGCCGCATAGTAGCCGGCCGCATTCTTGACCGTCGGCATCCGGTAGCTCGGGAGCACCCCCTCGAGGATTCTCCCCCCTACCTGCAGGCGGAAGGTCCGGCCCCGGGCTCGCTCCCGGCCCCGGGCAAGGGCGAGCACCGCTCCATCGGCCAGGGCCACGCGGACCGACTCGACCCATCGTCGGATGGCCCCATATCGAAAGGATCGCGCCCCCGAGGCGTTACAGGCCACCATCCCGCCCACGGTAGCGCTGGTCTCCGTCGGGTCAGCCGTGACCATCCAGAGGGGCTCCCTTCGGAACTCCTCGAGCGCCTGTCGGTCCGCCCCCGACCAACCGTCGGTCGCGAAGTCGCGGGTCGCCAACGCCTGGCGCAGGGCCGAAAGGGTCACGCCCGGCTGGACACGGAGAACAAACGAGCCGTCCGATTCGCGCCGCCGAAGCCCAAGAATGCGGGTCATGCAACTGAGATTGAGGATCGCACCGCCCTGGGGGACGGCTCCGCCGGCGATTCCGGTCCGTCCTCCCTGCACGGTAATGCTCCAGCCCCACTCCCACGCCTCGCACAGCGCGCCGACGGCCTCCTCTTCGGTTTCGGGAAAGGCGATGGCTACGGCTTCGCCGCGCAAACGGGACTCATCGGAGAGGGTGTCGGGCCACTGGATTTCAGGATGGAGATGCCAGAGTGTCATAAAAACCGCCGAAATTGGTGAGGAAGGAACAGACGAACCGGAAGCCGAGACGGAACCGGTCGAGGGCAAACGACTCATTGGGCGCATGGACGGCGTCCTCTTCCCGTCCAAAGCCGGTCAAGACAGGGGCCGCCCCGCCGGCGGCGCGGCTGAGGGCCGCAAGGATCGGGATGGAAGCGCCCTCCCACTGATAAATCACGGGACGACCGCAGACCGCCTCGAGGGCGCGTGCTGCCGCAGCAGCCCAGGGTGAGTCGGGATCAAGACGCAGAGCGGGACCTCCGACGGTCTGTTCGGTGATTTCGCAGCGGAGACCGGCCGGTGTATGGTCGCGAAGAAACTGCTCCAAAAGGGTCAGACACCGTTCCGGATCCTGTCCGGCCGCCAGACGGGCGCTGATTTTCGCCACTGCCCGCTCGGGAATGATCGTCTTCGAACCGGCGCCCGTATAACCGGACACAATACCGTTCACCTCGATCGTCGGCCGGAAACCCAGCCGAACCAGGGGGGGAAGCGCGCGTTCTCCTCCCACCGGGGGAACGCCCGTTTGCCGTTCATATTCAATGGGATCGAAGGGAGTGCGGGCGAGCAGTTCCTGCTCGTGCGCGGAAGGACAATCCGGCGGCGGTTCGAAGCCCGGAACAGCGGGGGCTCCATCGGGGCGATGAAGGGCCGCCACCATCCGGCATAACCCGGTCGCGGGATTTGGCGCCACGCCACCGTGTGTTCCAGAATGGAGATCGCGACGAGGACCGAAGACAGTAAGGGTGAAATGGACAATTCCCCGGAGACCCATCACCAACGCAGGTGCGCCGTCCGGACTCATGAAGGTATCGCAAACCAGCAGCACGTCCGCTCGGATCCGTTCCGCCAGCCCAGGCAGACACCGGGCCAGGCCGGAACTGCCGGATTCTTCCTGCCCTTCGAGAAGAAGGCGAAGGGGCGGCATCGCGTCCGGAGCCCGATGATGCATCGCGGCCAGAGCGGCCAGAAGATAGGCCAGCTGGCCTTTGTTGTCCTGCGCACCCCTCCCCCATAGCCGGCCCTCCTGCCAGACGGGTTCGAAAGGGGGTGTCTTCCACTTCTCGAGAGAATCGGCGGGTTGAACGTCGTAATGGCCGTAAATCAGCAGCGTCGGTCGGTCCGGTCGGCCTGGCCGTTCCGCCAGTACGAGCGGTGGCGTCCGGTCGCCCGTGGGAAGCACCTCGGCCGTAAAGCCCCGCGCGCGAAGCCGATCGGCATACCACAAGGCGCAGGCTTGGCAGTCATCCCAATGGTTCGGGTCGGCGCCGACAGTGGGGAATCGCACGGCCTCCGCCCATTCGGCAAGAAACTCCTCCTGCCGCCTTTCGAACTCTTCACGACACCACGACGGCTCAGTGACCATCGGTATCTCCCAGCGGTGGGGGCGCCATTGGCTTTTGGATGTGGATCGGGATTGGGACCCGCACGGCGCGACACCCTTCGCGATAGGGGGAATTTACCGTCAACCGTCGGCTTTTCTCCTCGATCCGGGCGAGTTCCACAACGAGTTGAAGGGTTTCACCGGCGGGAAGGGTGCCAGGTATTGAGACCGAGCGCACCTCCACCCACTCGGTAAGAGCCCCCTTGCGCGCCAACCGAACGGCGGCCGGAGGGAAGGGATGATCGTCTCTAAGAATCGTTTCGTCCCGGCGCTGGACATGGACCCGGACTTCGAGAGATTCTAGATCGGACCGGTCGAGATTGCTCCAATAATAGCGAATCGGCAGGGCCCTGCCCGCTTCCCCCCCGGTGGGAAAGGAAAGCCCCAGCAGGGTCGGCCCTCCGCGGAAAGAGGCCTCGAGGGGGAGGGAAGGACTCTGAATCTGGTCGGCCAGAAGGCGGCTTGCGGTCGCCGCTGCGGCATCGCCGAGGCGGTCGAAGGCCTCGGCCAGGAGGTGGTAGAGAGGGGCCGACCAGGGATACCGACGCAACGCCGCCTGGGCTGCGGGGATCACGCGATGGGGTTCGCCGCGGGCGATCCATTCGTTGCCCGCCTGGGCCACAGCCGCCGCCCAGGCGGCATCGTCGCGCTCAAGGACGCCAAGTCCTGTCCACCAGATTCCGGGCTCTTCCAACATCGGCGAAGGGGTAGCGGTATCTCGAAAGTCGAAAAGTACCCAGGGGCCGATCGCCGTCTCATGAACGTCAAGAAAACGTGCGGTGAGGCGCTGTCGGGTGGATTCCGCCGCCTCCGCCCGAACCAGGAGGGCCGTGTTGGTGTCGAGGCTCAACGCAGGATCGAGGCATTGGGAACGTTTCAGATGGCGAAGCCAAGGCGTCTGCAAAGAGGGCCCCAGGAGGGCGCGTAACTGGTTGGCCTCCCAGCGATCGGCGTAGAGGCGCCGAATGCCCAAGACACGGAGTCGGTCAGCGACCGGCTGCAGCGCGGCGAGGGTCGGAAAGGGGGAGAGGTCCGACGGCCCTTCTTCCAGAAGCTGCAGATCCATCAGCGAGAAGGGGGTCGCGCTGCGCCGGCGAAGCGTCACCTTCAGACGGTCGGTTTCGAACGCCGGGAAACGAACCTCCAGGCGGAACAGGTCGCCGCCCCAGTAGAAGCGGGGGCCGGACCAGAAATAGCGGGTGACGGGGCATTCGGGGACGAGTCGTTTCCAGTTTCCGCTCGACGCTTCCCATCCCTCGACGGCCACGGTGGCGGGGTAACAGTCTTCTTCCGCAAAGGCGCGGAATCCGACCAGGCGAGCAGGTTGTTCCAGCCGGATGACAAGAACCTGGGGTTGGCGTTCCCCGTCGGTTGCAGCCCCCCACTGGGTATCGGCATGGGCATCGGTGAGAGGAATCCGTTGATCATCGCCGGTCTGATCTTCTATGGCGAGGATCCGATGCGGTGCCATGGGGAGGGCCGGTGGGGGCGGGTGGCTATCGAAGTGCAGATGGATACCGTGGATCTCGGCAGTGGCGCTGGAGCCTCCGGCGAGATCAAGAAAGGCTCGGAACCCCATACAGTTGTTGAGGACCGCCGGGCGTTCGGCCAGTTCCATGGCTTCCGCATAGGGGGCATAGCGCTCCCGCAGAGGGGGTGAAAAGACGAACTCTTCGCGGAGGATAAAGTTCAAGCCGTGGTTCACCCGGCGGACCTGATAGTCGGTATAGAGGCAGCGAATATCGTGTTTTCGGAGAAAGTCACCCAAATCCTCGGCCACGGAAAGGAAAGCCGCGGTTTCCCGACGCTGGTCCAGCCGTTTGGGCAGTTCCATCGCATGGAGGAGGATGAGGACCGACAAGGGAATGCCGGCCGCGAGACGCCCGGGGAGGCGCAGGGGCGCGAGGCGGTCGGCCAGCCAGGCGGTCCCGGCGCCCCAAAGCACGCCCAGAATGGGGATCAGGACGATCACGTAACGCATCGCGTCCACGCGGGCAAAGCGGGAAAATCCGAAAAGGACCGAATAGAGCAAAAGGAAGAGAACGGCGCCGCCGAGCCAGAGGGTCTCGGAACGTCGTTGTTCGCGCCAGCTCTGGTAGAGCCGGCCCAGGGCGGCGGCCGTCAGGAGAAGCAGGAGCAGAGAGAGGGCGACTCGGGGAAGGATGGAAAGGCGGGGAAGTTCGAGAAGCGTTGGCACACGTTCGAGGTAGAAGATTTTAAGGCCTTCCCAAACACCGGGCCGGTCATGGGTTTTGACCATATCGAAGGTGTGCCATCGGTTTTGGAAGTTCCAAACCCATAGGGGTGCGCTACCGAGGAAAAAGCCGATCAAACCCGCGAGGGGGCGGAGCGAAAAGAGGCGGCGCCGGAGGATATGAAGCACGAGGAGGGCGCTGGTGGCGAAGGCGGGGATGATGAGGGGGGACTGCCACCAGCCGAGACCGGCGACGAGGCCGAGGGCGGCGTAGGCGGCCAGCGGTGGTGGGCGGTCCTGTTGTTCCCGATCAAGAAGGGCGAAGGTCAGGATCAGGACGGCGCAGGTCAGGAATGGGATGGCGGCATAACCGCCGTCGGCCCAGGAGACGAACTGGAAGTAGTGGGGGGGGCCGATGGCGGCGAAGGCGAGGGCGGCGAGGCCGGCGATGGATCCGGCGGCGGAGCGGCCCCATCGGTAGAGGAGAGGGAGGAAGGCAAAGCCGACGAGGGCGGTTCCCATATTGATCCAGAAGCCATTGAGACCGAAGAGGCGGCAGAGGAGGGCGCTGAGGGCCGGTTCGAGATTCCCCATGTAGGGATGGCCGTAGAAGAAGACGGGAAAGCCTCGGCCTTCGAGCATATGCTTGACCATCAGGCAGATGATGCCGTGGTCGGAGGTGTGGGCGAATTCGGTCGTCCACGCCCCGAAGATTCGCATTGCCAACCCGAGTGCGAGCAGGAGGGCGAGCATGAGGCGATGAGCGATCGGGGGTGTGGACGGATCCCGTCTGGAAGAGAGGGTCTCGCCGCTCATGGCGTCTAACGGTATCCGTCCTGGTTGTAGCCCGTCAAGCCGTTTCCTGGTAATGGTGGGAACGGGCGAACAGATCGTGACCCACCGGCTTTGACATATGATTCCTTCCTTTCGGGATACTCAACTCGTCACTCGTCCTCGTACTCGTAATCCGCTCTCGTCGTCCGCTCTCGTCAACCGTGGCCTTCGCAAGGATGCGCTCGTTAATGCTTCGATGGCACGTGGAATAGCTTATAAACCAAACCATCCTCAGAACGGAAAAGAAGTGTCGAATCAGTAATACTTAGAACCTCCTCTCGCGTAAAAAGATAATTACGATCTGAATTTTCAAACCACACAAGGATTGCTCCGTTTTGATCGGGCCAGTTTCCTCTTAAATCCCGAATCGTTCGATTTCGGTTGGGTGGTGAATTATATTCTCTTTTCACAGGACTCAAGGAAGCGGAAAGGTTGGCCACAATATAAAGCGCCTCTGGCTCATTCGAGTAAATCGGAGAGCAACCGACAAGATGAGAATGCTCTTGAAGAAACTGAATGGTTGAACTTTCGCGCCAGCGGCGAGAGTTGTATCCTATGCCGTCTTTCTTTTTAAAAGCATCTATCGTCGCCTTAAGAGGTTTGCCTAACATTATCACCGCCGCTAGCCCAAGAACTATCGAAGAAACGGTTTTCCAGCCCTTCTCATTTTTGTAGACGCTCGATAGAGTCCCAAGAATGACAATTACTAATGGAACATAGGTAGGAGCTAGCAATCGGGTCCCTATTTGGTCGAGTGCTGAAAGCGTAGATGCTGCAATTACTAAGCCTATGTAAAAAAATAAGAAAAAAATAAGTGCAAGTTGTGTTGGTTTGGGTATGGTCATACTCCAATGACCTTCTGTTTGTTTCCACGGTACAAAAAAGGCAGATAAAATGCCCAGTCCTGAAACGGAGAAGAGGAGCCAACGCTCCCGTTCCACAACATAATTCGGAAGGAACCACTTAAAATAAGTCTCCATCGTGAATAATAGATTCTGTGACAATGTGTACTGAGATGGCGCGCGTGGCCCAACCCACGTATTCGAAAAAAGATAATTTCGAAAAAGCCACAAACCTAAAGGAAAAGTTGAGATCAGAGTAAAAGAGGCCAAGGTCTTTATCATCTGAAAACTGTTGTTCTTATTGGCAAAGAATAGAAGAGCTAGAAGTCCTGTTGGAATCAATACAATCCCTGCATAACGCGTCAGGGAAGCTGCTGAAACAGCGAGGGCCGACAGTAGCAGCATGATCCCTCTCTTGGTTGTTAGATATCGGTTCAGAAACAAAAAGAAGAGTAACGTAAACACTATAAAGAGGAGTTCACTCCATGCCATTTGCGATACTCCCAAAAGCGGAACGGATAAAATCGTCAAGATTGTTCCATAAACGCATACTATTCGCTCTGGCAAATAGAGAAAAAGCAGCCAACCCGATAGAAACACGGTGAGCCCGAAAAGAGCCGCATTAAGGTATGGCGCAACCAGTAAAGGGTCTTTTGAGAATAGGATACTTAGTGTCGCGAGGACTCCTGGATATAAGGGAGGTTGAATTACAAATGGCTTATTATAGAAGTCAATAGCACCTTTTCCAGATATAAGGTTTCGTGCGATACTGATATAACCTACAGAATCCGGTGACAGCCCAATGCCGTGGGGACGAATTATCAGCCATACTAGGGTCATTCCTGCAGCACTAATCAAAAAGAGCATCGCAAAGTATGGATTAAAGGCCACAACGCCATTTGTTCTCATTTTTCCTCCAGTGCCGTCACAATGATGAGGAAATGCCCTTTGCATCTTACGATTTCCACGCTCCTTCTCGTCCTTCGGCTACGGGAGATATTATATTTCCGTGCGGTTCCAAACAACCATTCTTTGGGAACTCCAAGCCCCCATCGTGTGGTTGGGGCAGCCCCTGACAAGGTGTCTTACGGTTAAGCTTTTGATCTAGTTATCCGTATTATGGAGCTATCCAAGAAGTCTGCCGTGTATCAAATGGAAAGGCGGATAATGCCAGTTTTATCTGAACGGACATTCCGACTCTCGGGGTCAGCTATTGAGAATTGAGATTTCTGAGAGAACCATCTTTCAACATCCTTCGCTCTAGCGGGCCATGCAAGGAGGAACGATCCGTGAAGAACCGAGGTCGGATGAACTGGGGTTGCACAAAAGATCGGCGTTTCGAGTATCGCGTGTCGTAATCGCAGGGCGGCGTCACGGCAGTGGGTTAGGAACCATGCTTTGCCGCGAAGAAGCAAGTGGCTGAAACGTTAAATCTTCAGATGTGATCCAGAAGGGGCTACGCTCTCGTCGTCCGCTTTCGTCAACCGTGGCCTTCTCTTGGATAAACCACATTTTTCTCATCCTCCCGCGATACAATGCACATTTTAGCCCCAAAATCGCCCTCTAAGACCCAAAAACAGGGCCACAAGATGATCTATCCCCTTGCGCCCCAAGGACTTCGCGTGGATAAACTACATTTCTCAATTGAGTGACTCTTCACTCGGCTATTGTTGGCGGCCGTGCCGTCCGCGGTCAACGTTGCGAAAGGAGGGGGTTTGGGGTATAGTGCCTCGTTCAACCGCGGAAGTCGCTCATGGCCAACTATCCCTTTTCACGCATCGAGCCGAAGTGGCAGAAATATTGGGCCGATCACAAGACCTTTAGAACGCCCGATGATCCGGTTCGACCGGGCCAGCCCAAAATGTACATCCTGGATATGTTCCCCTACCCCTCCGGCGCGGGCCTGCACGTCGGGCATCCGGAGGGGTACACGGCCACCGACATCGTCGCCCGCTACAAGCGGATGCAGGGCGTTCACGTCCTTCACCCCATGGGCTGGGACGCCTTCGGGCTTCCCGCGGAACAGTATGCCATCAAAACCGGAACCCATCCCCGCGAAACCACGCGGCGGAACATCGAGACGTTCCGGCGCCAGCTTCAGATGCTCGGATTCTCCTATGATTGGGATCGTGAGATCAGCACGACCGACCCGGCCTACTTCCGATGGACCCAATGGATCTTCCTTCAGCTGTTCAAGCGCGGGCTCGCTTATCAGGCCGAAGTACCCGTGAACTGGTGCCCCACCCTCGGCACCGTCCTCGCCAACGAAGAGGTCGAGGAGTGGCGCGAAAAGGGACACGTGGTCGAGCGACGCCCCCTGCGCCAGTGGGTCCTGCGCATCACTGCCTATGCCGAACGCTTGCTTCAGGACCTCGACCTTCTCGACTGGCCGGAAGGGATCAAGGAGATGCAACGGAACTGGATCGGCCGATCGGAAGGCGCCGAGGTGGATTTCCCGTTGCCCGATGTGGAAGGCGAATCCATCCGGGTCTTTACCACCCGGCCGGACACGCTCTTCGGATGCACCTACATGGTCCTGGCCCCAGAACATCCCCTTGTGGATCGTCTCGTCCGCCCAACGCATCGGGCCGCCGTCTCCGCCTATCGCGAAGCGGCCGCCAGGAAAAGCGACCTCGAACGGACGGAGCTTCAGAAGGAGAAAACGGGCGTTCCGACCGGCGCGTTTGCGCTCAATCCCGTGAATGGAGAACGGATTCCGATCTGGGTGGCCGATTACGTTCTTTGGGGATACGGTACCGGCGCCATCATGGCGGTTCCCGCCCACGATGAACGCGACTGGGCCTTCGCTCGGAAGCTCGGCCTTCCCATCCGGGAAGTCGTTTCTGGTGGGGATGTCACCCAGGCGGCCTTCACGGGGGACGGGACGCTGGTCCATTCCGCAAATCCGGAGGTCTCTCTCAATGGTCTCTCCGTCCCCGAGGCCAAACGCCGGATCACCGAATGGCTGGAACGAAAAGGCCTCGGGAAGGCCAAGGTTCAATACCGCCTGCGGGACTGGCTCTTCTCCCGCCAGCGGTACTGGGGCGAGCCCTTCCCTCTCGTCCACTGCCCCCGTTGCGGCGTCGTTCCGCTGGACGAAACGGACCTTCCGCTTCTGCTGCCCGAAATGACCGATTTTACGCCGACCGGCTCTCCGGAACCGCCCCTGGCCAAGGCCGTCGAATGGGTCCGAACCACCTGTCCCGCCTGTCACGGGTCGGCCGAGCGCGAGACCAACACGATGCCCCAGTGGGCGGGCTCCTGCTGGTATTATCTGCGTTTTATTGATCCCCACAACGACCGGGCCCTTTGCGATCCGCGAAAGGCGGCCTACTGGCTGCCCGTGGATCTTTACGTCGGCGGGGCCGAACATGCGGTTCTTCACCTTCTATATGCCCGGTTCTGGCACAAAGTGCTTTACGACATCGGAGTCGTTTCCACCCCCGAGCCCTTCCAGAAGCTTGTCAACCAGGGGCTGATCCTCGGCGAGATCGAATACCAGGCCTGGTTCAACGCGCAGGGGGAACCCGTTTCGGCCGAGTTCGTGACCGATCAGGAAATGGACCGACGGACGGGGGAACCCCTGAAAGCCGTGCGGTTGACCGCCGAACAGGTCCGCAAGGAGGGTGAGGTCTTCGTTCGGGCCGACGCCCCTGCCATTCGCGTCACCGCCCGCGCTTACAAGATGTCCAAAAGCCGGGGAAACGTGATCAATCCCGACGCCATTGTAGCCGAATACGGCGCCGATACGCTGCGGCTCTACGAGATGTTTATGGGTCCACTGACCCAAGCCAAGCCCTGGAACATGGAGAGCGTCGAGGGGGTCTTCCGTTTTCTGAATCGAGTGTGGCGCCTGATCGTGGAAGAGGAGAACGAGTGCCGTTCTTCTGCCGTGGTGGCGGAGGACCCCTCGCCCGACCAGCTTCGCCTCCTGCACGAGACGATTCGAAAGGTGACGGCCGATATCGAGGCCTTGAGTTTTAATACGGCCATCGCCGCGATGATGACCTTTGTCAATGAGGCCGCCCGATGGGAGCGCCGTCCTCTCTCCGTGATGCGGACCTTCGTCCTTCTGCTCTCCCCCTTTGCACCCCATCTCTCCGAAGAGTTGTGGGAAAAGCTGGGGGGGACGGGGACACTGGCCTACGAACCGTGGCCGTCGTACAATCCGGCCCTTCTTGTCCGTGACACCGTCGAGTACGCGGTGCAGGTGAATGGAAAGGTGCGGGGTCGCTTCCAGGCGCCGGCCGACGCCGATGATGCCGAACTGGAGAAGCGGGCGCGGCAGGATCCGAACGTGGCCCGATGGCTCGAAAGCAAGACGATTCGAAAAACGATCATCGTGCGTGGGCGACTGGTCAACCTCATCGTCGCGGGGTGACGTCCGCCGGCGGTGTCTCGCCAAACAGGGGGATTTCGCGTTCGCTGTACCGCCACTCGCGGAGGGTCACTCCGGCCTCACGACAGGCCGTCTCAATGGCTTCGGCCTGTTCTGGCGTCAGGGAATCAGTCACGACCACCTGCTGAACGTTATACAATCTGAAGAGCTGGGCCAGATCGGATGACCGGCCCAGTACGGGAGTTCCGGCCACGCTGCACCCTGAGAGGTTGGGATCGTCATCCGCAACACCGACCAACACGCGGGTTTCGTGCCCTCGGGCGTGTTTACGCCCGAAATGGCGCAGAAAGAGGAGAAATCCATCGCCCGCACCGAACGCCAGCAGACGGATGGTCTGCTGTCGCTTCGCCAGATGGAATGTGCCTAATTCTGCCGTCACCTCCTCCAGAATTCGGAAACCAGCCCTTGCGCCCAGAATCAAGAAGGCGAGAATGGGAAAGAACAGGAGGGCCGCTTCGAGGGAAAAAAGAAACTCCCAACCGTTGATCAGCGTCAGAAGCGAGGCACCGCAGAGAGCCGCTGCCAGTAGCAGAAGACCGAGAAATACATATTCGCGAAGGATGGCCCGCGACCAGATCCGGGTGTAGATGCGGCCGAGATGAAGGAAGAGGATCACGGGGGATCCCATAAGCACAAGGGTCTGCAACCAGAGCACAACCCCCTCCATCTGGATGAGCATGAAAACGGCGGTCCATGAAAAAACCAGAGCCGCTCCATCCCAGAGACCATAGATCGCCATGGTCAAAACGCGCCGCCGGGGCCGGGAAAAGCCTCTGATAATGAGACGTCCGGTCTCCCACACCTCCAAGGCAGAAAGATGGCGGAACATGAGATAGGCCCAGGCCACCACAATGAGCAGAAAAAGGCCGATCGCGCGGCTTTTCAAAGCAATCATCAAGAGAGCGGCGGCCACCAGCCCAATGTTGAGGGCATAGAGCAGCAGCGCCGCCCTCCGGGGGGTCAGGCCAGCTTGCAGCGTCCGGTGATGAAGATGATCGCGATCCGGCCGCATGAGTGAAAAGGAGGGACGGGTGCCGCTCTCGGATTCCGCTCCTAGGTATCGAACCGATCGCCGCCAAATGGCCAGAAGCGTGTCATAGAGAGGAACCCCCATGCCGAGAAGCGGAACCGCTAATGCCGTCAACAGGGTCGTTTTTGTGGAGGTGACCAGGCTCATGGCCGCCAGAGAAAAGCCGAGAAAGTAGCTCCCGCAATCCCCCAAAAAGACGGTGGCGGGGTGAAAATTGTAACGGAGAAAGCCAACACACGCCCCAGCCAGCGCGAGAAAGGGAAGCGCATCGCCGGAAAACCGACGGAGAAGCGCGGTCCCGGCCAGACCGAAGGCCGCAATTCCAGCCAGGCCGGCCGCCAGCCCATCCAAACCATCAATCAGGTTGAAGGCGTTGGTCAAGACGACAAACCAGCCCACCGTAAGCAGATAACTGATCACGAGGGGCATTTCGACCCCGAGAAGCCGATCGAAGGTGTACCCATAGCCATACATGAGGGAGGCCGCCGCCACCTGCCCCGCCAGCTTAAGCCATGCCGACAAGCCGAACTTGTCATCCATAAACCCGATCAAAATGATGATGAGGCTGGCCTGAAGCAGGGACAGCCACCAGTTCCAATCCAGGTGGACCAGATAATCCTCCCATCCAAAGAGACGAATCAGGCCGTAGCAGAGATGAAAGCTCAGCACAATGGCCAGCCCGCCGCCCCGGGGGGTCGGTTTTTCGTGAATCCGACGTCCCCCTGGATAATCCACCATGCCCAGTCGTCGGGCCAGTGAACGGAAAAGCGGCGTGAGAACCAGCGCGAGCAGGAGGGCGGCCAGAAAAATGAATGCATACTTGGCCCACTGTTCAGCCAATTTCCACATATATACGACCCCTTCTCGCTCAGAACGGGCTTTTTATCACAAAAAAACAGCCGTCGCTACTGGATTATTGTGGAACGCGAGAGCTGGGGGCGAGGCTCAATTTCTGAGAGACACGTAACGTCCGGCGGTGTCCCTCGGGAAAGGAAAGGAAGAAGCTGATCAAGCAGATCGAGGAGTCGAAATTCCGTGCCTGCCTCGTCGAAGCCCGGATCGCTCACAGCCGTGACCATGACCCACCGAGAGGCGCGCCGGTGGACAGCCCGGTCCCACGCGGTCCAGAAGAGCCGCACGGCATGGGAGGACGTTCGGCGCCGGCCATCGAAAAAGGTGTAGGCGAAGCCCAGCGACCGGTCACGTCCCTCCCCCAGCCCTCGTTGTTGCAGCGAGACCAGCGTGACGGGGACCCCCGTCCGGGGAAGCCGGCCTTCCCGGATTTCGGTCATGACAAACCCTTGAGCCGGGATGCACAGCTCTGGGCGATGGATGCTGTGCCGGCCCGTTCCGCTGGCGACGACGGTTACGGTCACGGACCCTGGACGCCCGGATTCGTAGTGGTAAAGGGCGCGCCTGATCCGCGTGTCATCGGGCAAGGTCTGCCTCTCGCCCAGTGCCACCTCGTAAAGGTCGCCCTCATGACATGCCGGGCAGCGGCCTCCCGGCGCCAACTGCGCGAGGGTGGGCCAATCATCTCCGCTGGCCATCGTGAGCCGAGGGGGTAGCGCTACGCCCGACCGGCGAAGAGTCTCTTCGTCTGCGCTGAAGAGGCATCGTTCGTTATGGCAGTACCAGAGGTGGGTGGTCTGCCACTCTCCGATGCGTTCCGGAAGATCGCCCGCAAGAAAAGAGAGACCTCCCTCCTGAATCGGCGGCTGATAACGGGCAGTCGCTACGGCTATCGCTAACAAGAGAGGGACGCTGACGATCCAGACCAGGCGCAGGAGGGTTCCTCGGAGAGAGTCGGCTGCCGGTGGTGGGCTCGGTTCGTCCCCGGCGGTCCCGGGGCTGCGGGACGGCGGAAGGGGTGGCTCTTCCGGAGCCGCTTGCCATCGGGCGATCCATTGCCCGATCTCGACCAAAAGCAGAAGGGCTACCAGAAAGACGAGATAACCGGAGTAGTCGTGATAAAACCCAAGGGCAGCCTTTTCGCCGCGCCAGGCGGCCACGAAAACGATGGCGACGATCCGGACCACATTGCTCACGACGGCAATGGGAACGGCAAAAAGAAAGAGCAGCCACTGCTTCCACAGCGAGCGCTGGGTAAAGAAGGCATAGGCGCCTGCTAGAGCCGTCATGGCAAAGATGGAGCGCAACCCACTGCACGGTTCAGCCACGTCGAGGTTCAGGCCGCCGCCCGCCATCGAGTGGATGCCGGTGCCGATCCGAACCGTTTCGAGGCCCAGCCCATTCACCAACGCGACTGCCAAAGCTGCGGCCAGAAGCCGCAGCCGCATTGTAAAGTAGATTACGAGACTGTCAATCGGAATGCTGAGCAGGAGGTATCCGCAGGGAAAGACGAGTTGCCGGGCCACGCCGGCCCCCCACAGAGCAAAGGGAATGGTCCACGTCCACAGCGTCAGTGCGAGCACCCCCAACCGGACATCCTCCATCTGCAATCCTGCCCAAAAGAGCAAGAGACCCGCCGCCGTCAAGAGCACGCCCCGGCCGTCGGGCCGGCCTATGGCTATGGCCTGCCGTATCGCGCGCCGCCGAGTATAGAGAGCATAGAGGCTGACGATCGGGAGAAGGGGGCCGTGGCTCATATCCTCGCTCTGAGACCAGACGGCGCGGAGCCACGCGAGCAGAGGCGTGGCGGCCGCCATGGCGGCCGTGAAGATCTTCTGGCCCGCGAGCAGGTAGAACCAGAACGCCGCTGCGGCCGAAAAGCCGGCCCACGCGAGGGCTTTCATCACTCGGTCGGACGGAGAGTTCACCACTCTCATTGTGAAGGGCCGGAACCTCCCCTCGCAATGTTTTTTTCAAGAAGATCCGCGATGCGTTCCGCGGCTTTTCCGTCCCAGAAGGGAGGAAGCGCGGCTGGACGAGGCGGTTCGCGTATGAGCGTTTGGAAGGTTTCCCGAATCCGGTCGGGATCGGTTCCGGCCAGGCGGTTCGTGCCCAGTCGAATCGTCACGGGCCGCTCCGTGTTCTCCCGAAGCGTCAGACAGGGCACCCCCAAAACGGTCGTCTCTTCCTGAATCCCGCCGCTGTCGGTCAGCACAACGCGGGCGCGGTCCATCAGGGCCAAAAACTCCAGGTATCCCAGAGGCTCGATCCAGCGCCACTTCCCCTTCCACCTCCGATCTATCGCTTCCAGACGGATTCGCGTCCGCGGATGGATGGGAAAGATCATGGGCATCTCACAAGCAAATTCATCCAGAACGGTCATGAGGCGTTCAAGAACGGACGGCTCATCCACATTCGCCGGTCGGTGGAGCGTGACCAGTCCATAGGTTCCGGGCGTCAGTTCCATCCGCTCCAGGATGCCGGTCGCCTGGGCCTTCACCCGGTGGCGCAGGAGCGTATCAATCATCACGTTGCCCACGAGATGGATCCGTTCGGTTGGCCGTCCTTCCTGAAGCAGGTTGCGGACGCCATCTTCCTCCGAACAGAAGAGCCAGTCGCTGATGGCGTCGGTCACAATGCGGTTGATCTCTTCCGGCATCCTCCGGTCAAAACTGCGAAGACCGGCTTCCACATGAATGAGCGCCACGCCGCGCTTGACAGCGGTCAGTCCGCAGGCGACGGTGCTGTTGACGTCGCCGACCACCAGCACGGCGTCGGGACGGTGGCGCTCGAGGACCGGCTCGAAACGGGTCATGAGCGTCGCTGTCTGAACCGCATGAGAACCGGAGCCCACGCCGAGGTTTTCGTCTGGCACCGGAATCTCGAGCTGACGAAAAAAGAGATCGCTCATCCGCTCGTCGTAGTGTTGGCCGGTATGAACCAGAATCGGGTGGAAGGCCGGGCGGGCCCGGAAGGCCGCCATCAGGGGAGCGATCTTGATGAAATTCGGCCGGGCGCCGGCCACGAGAATAATTTTCACTGCTGGACCTCCTTGCGCACCGTCTCTTCCAGCAACGCCAGATAGTCCGCCGCCAGCCGGTCCCGATTAAAACGGACCCGCATGAACGCGCGGCCCCGCGCGCCCATGGCCCGGCCCTCCTCCGGATGATCCGCGAGAAAGAGAAGAGCCCGGACCAGGCCCTCCTCATCCTCCGGCTCGAAGGCAAGACCCGCACCCGCCTCCTCCACGAGGGCCCGCGCGTCCCCGTTGACACCGATGAGGATGGGCCTTCCCATACCGGCCGCTTCGAAGATCTTGCTCGGAAGAACCGTTTCGAAAAGCGGCGTTTTGCGAAGATGAACGAGACAGACATCGGCCAGGGCCAGCACGTTCGGCATCTCGTCCTTCGGCCGCCGACCTGTAAACCGAACGTTGTCAAGACCCTGCCGTCGGGCCTCGGCTTCCAGTTCTTCCCGCACGGCGCCATCGCCGACCGCGAGAAGGACAATATCTTTTCGCCCCATCTCCTGAAGCCGTCGGCCAGCGCGCAGAAGAATCTCGAGGCCGCTCGCCAAGCCGATGGTCCCGATATAGGCACAAACGAATCGTCCTTCCAGTTGCCAAGCCTGCCGGAGCCGGGTGGGATCAGGCGGACGGGCATCGAGCAAGTCGGCGTCCACGCCGTTGGGAATCACCGTGATCTTGTCGGCCGGTACGCCCCGCTCGACGAGGCGGCGCCGATATCCATCCCCGACCGTCACAATGCGGCAGGCGCGTCGGTACATGAGGCGTTCCATCGCCTCGAGAAGCCGCAGGATGGTCCGATTCTGAATGGCCTCGACGGCGCCGATGGATTCGGGCCAAAGGTCGCGGATTTCGAGCACAAACCGCATCCGTCGGAGGAGGGTGAGCCCGACGCCGGTCCATCCGCAGAAGAATTGGGGGGATGTGGCAATCATGACGTCGGGGGCGTGCCGGAAGAGGGCCCAGAGGGTGGCGCTGGCCCAGTAACTGAGGTAGTTGGCGGTGCGGCGGACCGTGCCCCGATTGGGGGCCAGCCATGTCCACAGCCGAACCACGCGGACACCGTTCCAGGACTCGACCTGAGGGAAAAGCCGGTTTCGGTAGCCGGGATAGGGAATGCCGTCGGGCACGTTCGGCACGCCGGTGATCACCGTCACAGCGTGCCCCTGAGCGGCCCATCGCCGGGTCAATGCGCCGACCCGAGTGGCCGGCGCATTGCCTTCTGGCGGAAAGTAGTGGCTGAAAAACCATATGGTCATGCGGCGTTCCATGCTCTCTCTAATAATAGAACGCCTTGAAGAGACATTTGAGGAGAAACGCTCTCCCGCGATGGAAGGCGCGCCCCGTGTAGGCGTGCCACCGCCGGGCCATGGTTTCAAAGAATGGATCTCCGGAGAGGCGGGCCAGCACCAGCCCCTGAACAATATGGAGCCGATGATAGAAGGGGCTGGCGGGATTGGGAATCGGGAGAGGCGCCAGGTCATAGCAGGACCAGTAGCCGAGGTCGTAGCGGGGAAGGTTTCGGCGCAACGTGCCAACCCCCTCTTCCCAGAGCTGTCGAAGCTCCGGCGTGGGTCGGACGCGATGCCAATCCCACACGCCCCAGAGAGCCCAGATCATGCCATTCAAAATGTGAGTAGGCGGATCGGTGATATACTCCTCGATCCATCGAGTTCCGTCTGTTTCCACAAAGACACAACCTCCTTTTTCCACCGGCGCCGCCAGACGGCGCCAGGCCGCCTCGGCGGCATCCGAAAAACGCGCCTCCCCCGTATGGGCGTAGAGTCGGGCAAGAAGCGAAAGCCCCTGTCCTTGCGCCAGTCCGGATCGCCAGGGGGCTCGAAGCGGACGGAAATAGTCCCAGTCGAATCGGTGCCACCAGACCCCCTCCTCCTGCTGTCGAACCAGCCACTCTCCCATCCGCAGCGCCACCGCGCGGTCCTCGTTGGAACCGGTCTGACAAAACCGGTTCCAACGGGCCAGGCCGTACTGGGCGATCGCAATGGGGTTATACTGGGGGCCGAGACGGCCCCGGTAATCCAGAAGCGGAATGCCTTCAGCGTCGAAAGGACCGGCATAGCGCGCCTTCTCGGCAAAGGTCATGTAGTAGCGTCCACCGGGAGGATCGTCGAAGGAGCCCGGCTCGAGCGCCGGCGTCTCGTGCCAGAAGGAGAGATGGCTCCGACCTCGGCCGCCATAGGCCGCCAGCACCCGGCGATAGTAGGCGAGCCGATTCATCGTTCCGTCGGGTGGGGCAACGCAATCCACCGACCGGCGGCCAGAGACTCGCGGGCGGCCAACATGGCCTCGGTCACGTTCAACGCCTCTGCGATCGAGCCGGGAGGCGGCCTACCCTCTTTCACCCAGGCGGCCACGCGCCGGCACTCCTCCTTGTGACCCTTGTCCTGTCGTAGGGACATGCTGCGAAAGCGGGCGAAGCCATACCCTTCGATCCGCCGCCAGTTGTCCAGAACAAGCGTTCGGCCTCCGCCGAAGATTTCGACGCGCTCTTTGGGATAAGCGCTGGCGCCGTTGGAAAAGTAGTGGAGGGCCGCTTGAGAACCATTGGCCATCCGCAGAAGGATCAGGGCATTGTCGTCTCCGCCGTCCTCCGCCTCGTCTCCAAGCGTATTCATGCAGACAGCGGTGATGGGAGCGGCGCTGAGATAGACCGCCAGATCGGCCAGGTGGCAGGCCTCCCCCACCACGCGGCCACCGCCGCTCTCGGGATCCCGTGTCCAGTGTCCGGCCGGAAGGGCGCCGGCATTCATGGTGGCCGAGATGTTGAGCGGTCCGAGTCCTTCCACCAACGACCGGGCCCGGAGCGCCAGGGGGGCGAAGCGGCGGTTGAAGCCCACCACCAGACCAACTCCACGCTCCGTGGCGGCCTGGAGCGCCTCGCGCACCTGGGCCAGTTCCTCGCGGGAGAGGGCCAGTGGCTTTTCGACCATAACATGCTTGCCTGCGGCCAAGGCCTCGCAAACGAGCCGGGCGTGAGAATCGTGGCGGGTCGCGATGACGACCAGATCCACCTCCGGATCCGCCCAGACGACAGCGGGGTCGGAGGCGGCCTCTTCGAAGCCGAGCCGACGGGCCTGAACCGCCGCAGAAAGCCCCCCCTCCGAGACGATGGTTTTGAGTCGAAGCCCGGCGGCCCGCAAGGCTGGCGCGAGTACACCGGAAGCAAAGGCACCGGCGCCGATGAGGCCGACCACCCCTCGGCCCGGCCGGGCTGAGGGAGAACGGATCCGGACCACCGAAGCAACGGGACCTTCAGTGTCGGGATAGAGGAGGAGACTGGCGAGGACTCCCGGTTTCCGGAGATTGCCGTAAATGGCCTGGAACTCCTCGAGAGGGGCCCGTTCGCTGATGAGGGGTTCGACATCGAGTTGTCGGGTTCGAAGCGCGTGGAGAACGGCCTCGAAGTTCCTCCGGGCCGTCCAGCGAACGTAGGCGGGCGGATAGTCACGCCCTTTCCGTTCATACGCCTCGTCGTACCGGCCGGGGCCATAGGAGCAGGAGACCTGGAAGGAGAGCTCCTTTTCGTAAAAATCGGTGCGGCGGAGATGGAGACCGGTGACGCCGACGAGGACCAACCGGCCCCGTTTTCGGGACATTCGAGCCGCATAATGGATGAGGGTGTCCTCCCGGGTCGCGGCGGTGATCAGAACGCCGTCGCAGCCGAGGCCGCCCGTGGCGGCGAGAACGGCCGGCACGGGATTGTCCGTCGCCGGCATCGGCTCGATTCCCCAATGGGAGGCGAGTTCAAGACGACCGGGATCGAGGTCGAGCCCCAGCACACGGCAGCCGCTGGCGCGGAGAAGCTGGCCGGCCAGCATCCCGATGAGGCCGAGACCATACACCACGACCGTCTCGCCGAACTCGGGGCGCAGCAAGCGGATCCCCTGGAGCGCCACGGCGCCGAGAACCGCAAAGGCCGCGTGTTCATCGTTGACGCCTTCGGGGATGGGCGCGGCCAGTGTGGCAGGAACGCATACCACTTCCGCATGAGGGCCATTCGAAACGACCCGATCGCCTAGCCGAAATCCCGTCACTCCCGGCCCTGTTGCGATCACGCGGCCGACGTGACAATAGCCGAGGGGAAGGGGTTGGTTCAGCTTCCGAAACACCGCCTCGATAGCGGGAAAGAGGCCATCTGTCCGGATGCGATCGAGAAACTGCTGCACCTTTTCGGGTTGCTGGCGAGCCTTTTCGATCCAGCCGGCGCGGGCGAACTCCACCAGCATCCGCTCGGTTCCGGGGGAAACCAACGATCGGGTAGCCCGAACGAGCAGGTGATGGGGGCGCACCGCAGGCGTGGGCGCTTCCACCAGGCGGGTCTCTCCCGTGCGCAGATCCTGAACGAGTTGTTTCACGCGGGCGTCTCCTCTCCGCTCAGTCGGAGAAACTCTGGCCGTTCGATCTTCTGTATGATCATCCGGTGCTTCCCCGACGGCGTTCGGGGAATCTCTTTGACCACCCGGACGGTGACCGCCACGTCGTCGTCCATTCGCGCCTGAAGCGCGGCCTGGATCCGGCGGAGATCGTCGGCCGTAAACCCCCGCCGGGGGACGACGCGGAATTCCACTTTCCCCGGCTCCTCCTGATAATACTGGGTTTGATAGACGTTATCGAGCATATCGAAATGGGCGGCACCCATAACGCAGATGGAGATGAGCCGGCCGGAGCGTGTGACGATGAACTCCTGAAGACGGCCTTCGATCCGATCCAGTATCGGATAGTCCCGTCCGCAGGCGCAGGAGGGGGCCCCCAGAACGCCGTAATCTTCGGTCCGGTAGCGGATGAAGGGCATGACGGGGTTGTCGAAGGCCGTCCCGACAAGCTCCCCGATCTCACCGGGCCGGGTGCATGGTTGACCGTTCGCCGCGATCAGTTCGAGATAACCATACTGAGGATAGAAATGGTAGCGAGGGGAGAGGGGGCATTCGGCGCCCAAGAGCACCATTTCCGAGTGGCCGTAATGGGAGCATATCGGACACTGGAACACGCGACTGAAGAGCGCGCGCTGCCAGGGGTAGAGATTTTCGGACGCCAGAAAGAGTCCCCGGATTTTCGGGAACGGCTCGTCGGGATGTTCCTCCAAAAACCGCGCCAGAAGGTACACGGAGGAGACGTAGCCGATCAGGAACTCGGGTTGGAAGGCCCGGATGGCTTTGACATAGGCCGGAAGGTTCGATTCCATCAAATAGTGGCTGTCCATCTCCAGAACATTCTGAATGGGTTCATATTCCCAGAAGCAACCGCGGTCGGGGCGTCCCACCCGGCGTCCCTTGATCTGGACCGTCCGGAGCCCCGGCCGGTAGCCGAAGCGCCCCCACATGTCGTGAACGAAGGCCCGTTCCTTGCTGCGGGTGACCCCTTTCAACTGGTAAAACCGCAACGGCTCGCGCGTACTGCCGCCCGTTGTTGTCGCGAGCCATTTCCAGCGCGGAATTGTCGTGGAGGTCATCTCGTCCAGGTGCTCTTTCACTTCGCCCTTGGTCAGAAAGGGCAGACGCTGAAACTCGACGAAGCTGCGGAGATCCTCCGGGCGAATCCCCAGCGCGTCGAAACGGCGGCGGTAGAAGGGCACATGTTCGTAGGCCAGGCGGAGCGTTTCCTGAATGCGGATCCACTGCCAGAGACGATGACGGGCGAGTGGCCAGTACTCAGACTCTCGGATAAAGGCGTGGGTTTCCCGGTAGGTTCGCCCCATGCGCCAGGTGGCGGGGATGTGCCGGTACAGTCCTCCGGTCAGAGACCGCGCCCAGTTAGGCATCCGAAAGTAGGCCTCGGAAAAATGGCGAAGGAGGTCATCCAGCATGGGCGTCCGCTCCCGGGGACAGCGACCCCTCCGAATTCGGTCGGTTGGCCGCCATCAGAATCTCTTCGAACATCCGGAGATGATCGGCCGTCGGTTGACGGTCGGCTAGAATCTGTTCCGCGAGTCGTCGCGCGCCCTGTCGCCATTGGGCATGGGTCTCTTCGTCCATAGTCCGTACTCGCCGAAGCGTCTCCAACCAAGCTGACTCGTCTTCGAGTGGCATCACCCATCCGGCCTGAGCTGTCTCGAGATCGGTCCAGGGGGTTTGGTCGCTGATCGCGACGGGGCAACCCGCAAGCAGGGATTCCAGCACCACATGACCGTAATTTTCGCCGTGCGTGGGGAAGAGAAGCAGATCGAAAGCAGAAAGGGTGGCAACCACGGCGTCATGAGGGAGGGCGCCGTGGTACCGCAACGCAAGACCGGTCTGGTCCGCCAGGGCCCGACATCGAAGCCAGTAGTCTTCGTCGGAAACTGGGCCGGCGACATCGAGGGAGACCCCCTCGCCCAGTTGGCCGAGGAGAGCAATGGCAGTTTCGAGATTCTTTTTCGGGGTGATGCGGGAGAGAAAGATGGCGCGAAGGCGGCCGCTCTCCTTTGGCGGGCGTGGCGGAAGGGGGGGAACCGTCGCTGGTCCAAGGTTTCGGCAGACGAATATTCGGCCAGCCAGCCCAGGTTCATCGCCCATAAAACGCAGGATGTCCTCCCGTTCTTCAGGACAGGTAGCGTGCCAGTAGAGCCCCCGGTAGAGGCCCAGCCGGCGCGCCAGGGCCAGAAAAAGCCATTTTTTTAACCGTTTCTGGCGGAGCGCGCCGGTCTGAAGCTCGCCGCGGGGAGCCAATACGACGGGACGAGGAGGGAGCCACCCCCAGCGACGTCCCCAGAGCAAGGGGAGAGAGAAGACAGGATCGAAAAAACTGTTCAGGTAAAGAAGATCGTAGGGAGTCGTTTGAGCCAACTTTCTCAGAGTCCAGCCCAGCCTGGGCCGGGGGGTCAGATAGAGCACATCGGCCTCCGAGCGAGCTAACCAACGATTGGCAGGAATTCCCTCGAATGGGCTGGTCTGGCGGGAATCCCGGTCCAGTGTGGCAATGATGAATCGGAAGCGTTCGCTGAGGCGACCGGCCAATCCCTGAAGCGACCGGGCGGGGCCGCCAGCGCGAAAGGCGGGAAGATAGTGGCGCGTGGTAACGAGGATGACCGGCTGGGGGCCAGGGGGTGCTCCCTTCCAGATCCGCTGTCGAATTTCATAGATCTTGGCCGAAATATTGAGTTCATGGGCGGCGCGGAGCAGGCAAAAATAGAGCCCTGCTTGGCCATCGAGAAAGCCGCCCTTGATAACGTAGAGATAAAGAAACATGAAGAGCGGTTTTGCCGGCATTCGGATGTAGAGCGACTTGAAAAAGCGGCGTCGAAGGACAGGATCACGGAGCAGACGCCAGGAAGGAGGGGGAATGGGCTCGGCGATTTGATGCAAGCGACGCACCGCATTCCAGTCGCTGAACTCGTTCTGCTTACGGATCCAAAATGATAGATCCTGACGCGTCTCGTGGCGAAGCCACGCCTGAAGATAGCCGGTCGGTCCTTCCACGATCAGGTTTTCGTGGACCTCATTGTCCCATCCGCCCTCGCCCCGCATGCCAAGGTCCTCGTATTCACCTCGGCCGCGGCGAATCAAGCGAAGCATCCAGCCGTGGCTCCAGCTATGTTCCATCCATCGGCCGAGAAAGATGAACTGCCAGCGGATATGATAGCCGTCGAAACCGGGGTTTTGGATGGCCTGAGCCATCTCGTCGCGAAGGGGAGGATCCACCCGTTCGTCGGCATCAAGTATCAGGATCCACTCATACCGAAAGGGAAGGGTGCGCAGGGCCCAATTTTTCTTCTTGGGCCATCCACCGTCGTAGTGGAACTGGACGACCTTCGCGCCGGCTTGCTCGGCCAGAGCCACCGTGCGGTCGGTACTTTGCGAGTCCACGACCCAGATGTCATCGGACCATGCTACGGAAGCGAGGCACTCTCCGATATTCTGCTCCTCGTTGCGAACAGGGATCAGAATGGAAATGGGGAGCCGATCGGTCATGCGGTTCACTCCACCCAGGGCGGGGGGGTGCCGCCGCTCAGGACCCACTCATAGGTCCGGACCATCCGTCGGCCGATCTCCTCCCAGCCGAAATCCCGGGCCATCCATTCCCGCCCTCTTATACCCATCTCTGTCAACGCCTCCGCGGAGAGCGCCATCGCCTCTCGGAGGGCGCCCACCAGCGGCTCGACGCCGATTTCGATCCACCACCCACATCGCTCCCGTTCCAACCCCGACCAGGGCGCTCCTTTGGTCACGATTGCCGGCGTTCCGTGGGCCAGGGCTTCGGCCACGGTCAGGCCGAAATTTTCAGAAAAGGTCGGGAGCACATAGAGATCGGCCCGCTGATACTCGGCCGCGAGTTCTGCACCATAGCGAGGTCCGGCAAAACAGAGGCGGGGTAGATTGTTCTCGTCCGCCCACCGACGGAGCCGAGCCTCGTATCCTTCATTGTCGGGACCCACCAGCCGCAACTCCCACTCGGGAAATTGAGGCGCAATCGCGTGCCAGGCCTTCAGAAGGTTTTCAAGCCCCTTTTTGGGGTGGAGGCGGCCGGTGTAGAGGAGGCGTCGGGGGTTCTGCCCCTTCGGTGCGACCGTTGTTGGAATCTCAATACCGTTGGGGATCAGGGCAATGGGTTGCCGGAACCCCCGACGTCGAATATCCTGAACCTCTTCCGGTGCCGTCGCCCGGAAGAGGGTGGCCTGCTGGAGGACACGATACTGACCCAGCCAGCCGATCAGCCGTTTCCGCCAGGCCGACCGCCACCATGCCCAATCGGACATGGTTCCATGGGGAGAGATGACAAGGGGGAGACCGGCCTTCAGCGCCTCTCCAGCGTAGAGATTGGGCATCATCCAGAGGCTGTGATTGTGCACGATATCCGCCTGTTTCATGGCCGCGCGAAGTGCTCGGCGCATGGCCGGACTGACGCCGAGGCGCTCGGGAAAAGCCCAGCGGGGAAAGGCATGGGCTTCGATCTCCAACGGGAGATCATGAGGCAGGCCGTCCAGAACAAAAAGCGACACCGTGCATCCGTGTCGGGCCACCGCCTGACAAAGCGCCGGAACCGAGTAAGAGGGGCCGCTGGCGCGCTTCAGAATGTTGGGCACGATGTGAACGGCGCGCATGAGGGTTGCTCACTCCCTCCGCTCCACGCGGTTCAGCCACTCGTTAAGGACGACGAGCATCCAGATGCGAGACCACCATCCTCCTCCTCCCGGTGCCTCAAATCGGCGCCGTATCTCGTGAATACCGGCCGGATCGAGAAGACCGCGGTGAGCCAGTTGCGAGAGATTGTCAGCCATTCGCTCCTTCCATATCGTACGCAACCATTCGGAAAAAGGAAGCGCGAAACCTGTTTTGGGGCGCTGCCGGATGGCGGCAGGGAGTTCGGCCGCATCGGCCAGGAGGGGCTTATTGACCCCCCCCGCCGGCCGGCGCCATCGGCCGGGAAAGGCAAAGGCCAGGGACGCAACGTCTCGGTCGAGAAGAGGAACACGGATTTCCACGCTGTGGGTCATGCCCATCACGTCGGCATCCCGCAACAGGATATTCCGCATATAGAAGCGGCCATCCAGGAGGCCGATCAAGGCCGGGAGATCCCTTTCCGTTCCCCGCAGGTTGAGATTCGCTTCGAGCGGGAGTCCATAGGGATTGAGCGCCCAACGTTCCTTTTGCAGTCCCAGGCGGTTCAAGGCCTCCTCGCCGAAAAGACGCCGCCGGAGCAAAGCGAGGGCCATCGCGGATCGAGGCGCCCGAAAGAGATCCTTGAGTTTTTCCCGCTGGGCCGACGAGGCGGCGGGCCAAAGGCAGTTCAGAAGCCGAGACTGAAGCGGGGAAGGAAGGAGGCCCAGCAGGCGGGAAGCCAAAACAAGCCAGGGAAGATGTCGAACGCTAGAGTATCCCCCAAACAGTTCATCGCCCCCAAGACCCGAAAGGGCAACCTTGTAGCCCTGTTTCCGAGCCACGCGAGCGATGAGCCAGGTATTGAATCCGTCTACGGTCGGCTGATCGAGACTCGCCATATACGCGTCCCAAGTATTGGCCAACTCCGAGGGGGAGAGTGTCACAATTTCATGGGGCAATTCGGCTTGTCGCGCCGTCTCTGCGGCTAACATCCTTTCATCATGGCCCCCTTCTCCCTCCAGGTAGAGGGTCCAGGCGCGAGGCGTCAGGCCGTTGCGGCGGCAAAAGGCCGCTACGGCGGCACTGTCCATTCCCGCGGAGAGAAAAAGCCCCACGGGAACATCGCTGAGGAGATGGCGTCGGAGGGCTGTGTCGAGGGCTCGCCGAAGCGCCAGAACGGCCTCCTCACGGGTACCCTGAAAGGATCCTGCCTTGGGAAACTCCCAGAACCGGCCCTGATCCAGAACTCGGATCCGACCCCTCTCCAGCCCGAGTTCCATCCACTCTCCCGCCCCCAGCATCCGGACGCCTTCCACAAGCGTCAAGGGTTCACAGGGTGCGCCATAGGCCAGACAAGAGAACAGGGAGGTAAGATCCATACCGCCGTCGGCCAACCGGCATCGAACAAGGGAGCGAATCTCGGAACAGAAAAAGAAGCTCCCGTTCCGGTTCCAACCGTAATAGAGGGGTTTGATGCCCAGGGGATCCCGCGCGAGAATCAAGCGCCGGCGGGGGGCGTCGAAGAGGGCAACGGCATACATGCCCGCCAATTTGGGCCAAAGGTCGTGGCCCCACTTGAGGAATCCTTTCAGAAGCACTTCCGTATCGGAGCGGGATTCCCAAACGGGTTCGGACCATTCGCGGCGCAAGTCGAGAAAATTGTAAATTTCCCCGTTGAACACAAGAACCGAACCGCTGGCCGGATCCAGCATCGGCTGATGACCGGACGGGCTCGTATCGAGGATGGCCAAACGGCGGAAACCAAAAACGAGACCCAACGAACCCAGTGGCGATGATTCCCAAAGCCCTTCGTCATCGGGGCCGCGATGGGCCAGAAGCGGAAGCATCGCGCGAACGGTGCGACGGGCCTCATCAGGCGCTCCCCAAACTCCCGCAATTCCACACATCAGAAAAGCACCCTCCGACAGGCTTCAAAAACCTCGTCCACCGAAATCGCCGACAGGCAGGGATGGCCAGGCACAGGACAGGTTATCTGCATACAACCGGCACAGGGTGGGTCGTGCCGCAGAATGAGGTGTCCATCGCCATAGGGTTCCCAAAGTCCTGGATTCTCGCGAGCGCTAAAAATCGCCACGCAAAGGATGCCGGCGGCAGCCGCAAGATGCATGGTGCCGGTATCGTTGCCCACGTAGAGACGGCATCGGCTGAGGGCGGCCGCCGAGGCCCGAACGTCCAGCGTGCCGGCCGCGAGATGGCCTCTGCCCCATTGCGCCATCAGACGAAGGGCCAGTGGTTTCTCTTCGGGACCGCCGAAGATCACCGGTTGGGCATTGTACGTCGCGATCAGGCGACGGCCCAATTCGGCAAAGCGGGCCTCTTCCCATCGTTTGGCGGGCATTTTCGAACCTGGGCCGATCGCGATCCAGGGGCGGCCGTGATCATCCGCAAGCCTAAGCCGCCACTGCTCCATTCGTGCGAAGTCCTGAGGTCCCAGCGCAATATCCGCCCGCCCCTTCCCCGGCGGCGGAACAAGGAAACCGGCGGCGGCCAGGCGGACCAGATACTGGTCCGCTTGCCGAGGCAGCCGAGGGGGAACGCCGGGTCGGCTGGGGGGACGGCCGGGCATTCCTATGACTCCCACGATGCGGCGAACCCCACACCAACGAAAAAAAGCCAAGTCGCGGCCGACCCGAGATTGGTCTCGATCACCCCGGATCAGGTAGATGAGCGGATCCGGGCGAAACCGATGCAGAAACAGAGCCAGTTCCCATCGTCCCATCCACTTTGTCAAGGGCCGGCCGGGCCCTTCTTGGGACCGATAGGTGGTGAAGCGATCGGCCAACCCCGAGCCCTCCAGAATCTCCGAGGGGCCTACCCGCCCGCATCCCTCCTCGCGATTGCTGAGGAGGGTGATTGGAGAATCGGTCCATGACCGGCGTAAGACCCACAGGGCGGGAACGGCGGCCAGGGTATCGCCGAGCGAGCCGGTCATAAAGACAAGAGGAAGGGATCCATCCATGTCAGGCTTTTCGCAGGCGTACCACCACGTCCATCGTGTAAACCCCGCCTTTATCCGAACCGGTCTCGACCAGAAGCCAGAATCGGATTGTCTGCCGACGCCACTGCCAGAGCAACCATCGGATGGTGCTGAGAAGCCCATGGGGAATGGGCCCGCATTCACGGAATTCGACGGCAGGTTGAAAGCCGGAAAGGGCCGCCAACTGCCGAAAGTTGGGCGGCGTAAAGGCCCATTCGTGAGTCAAATCCCAGTGGCGGGTAATGCCGCAAAAGGGAGAAAGCGCGTTGGGCGCCATGACGAGCAGCACACCGTTGGGCGCGAGCGCACGGGCGATGCCCCGCATACACCGGAAGAGGTCATCTTTCGTGAGGTGTTCGAGAAAGTGAAAGGCCGTAATGACATCCCACTGCCTGTTGGCGCTCCCCAGAAAGGTCAGAACATCCTGTTGGACAAAATGGGCGGGAACCAGTGATCGGGCCACGGCCAGTTCGCCTTCGCTCAGGTTGACCCCGGTTAGGTCGCGGCCACCCCTCTCCCACAAGAGGCGTAACCATTCCCCGTGTCCGCAGCCCAAGTCGAGCACGGAGGCTTCCGGCGGAGGAAGCCAAGGACCGAGATGGACTTTTAGTTGGCGAAGCGAACGGGAAAGACCGGCGGCATAGGCGTCCGAGATTCCGGAGGTCGTCTCATGGTAGGACTCCAGAATGGTCTGTCTTGCAGAAGGCGTCTTCACCGTAGGGATCGCCTAGCCGACATTTTCCGAATATCAGGGCTCAGCAACCGGAGATAGAACTTGATTATGGAGAGGACAATTAGAAGCCCGATGGAGCGTACAATCAAGCTCCCAAATTTCATGGAAAGATGGCTTTCCACCATGACCAGCGGGGTCAAAACAGACACGCCGATGGCAAAATCCACGACCGTCTGAGGGTTGCGGCCAAATTTCTGCCAGGTCCATCGGAATAGAACGCCCAGGATAACGGGAATGAGGATCACGCCCCCCCATCCGAAATTCATATACATTTCCGGCAGCCAGGGAAGGTTGAAGGATGTTGTGAAATCATCTACATTCAAGTAGCGGTAGCGACGAGCCCATTCGTTCCCCAATGTTTCGATCGGCTTGTTGGGCCATACAACCCGCGGGATCCATTTGACCAGCAGGGGCATATAGGTACGGCCTCTCTGAAACGGCTCGAGAGCGGGGGTATCCCGGATAACCCCGGAGGTCACCACCAGATGATTCATGCGGGCGTAAGCCGCCTCGCGCATGAAGTGAGCGGTCTCAGGATCCTGATAGGCGGGACGAGCGGCTGTAATAATCTCATGCCACGCCATCACTTTTTCGGAAAGGGAACGATCTTGGGCCCCACCCCAAAGGAAGGCACGATAGATTCCTTTGAGGGGTTGAAGTAAAAAAATAATGGCCAAGGCGAGCACCAGCCAGATGTAGTTGGGACGTCCTCTTGCCCAGAGAGCCGCCAACGTTTGCCAGACCGCGAATTCTATCATTCCTCCCAGAATCGCACTGTTGAGAAATCCTGATCCGATCAGGATCATCCAGGGAAGGAAAATGATCCAAAAGAGATGCGCCACCCACCGTGGAAAATACCCCGCATAGACCCCGGCACTGAACATGACCACGAAAAAAACCCACAGCGCACTCATGATCTGAAGCAATCCACCGACCCCGAGAACGGAAAGCAAACCGAAAAAATGCATCATGGCAAAAGCGGCAATCAGAAAAACGGGGGTGATTTTGGGTCCATCCGGCACATGCAGTGAGAAGGGTTTCACGCCTCGAAACAGAGCCCAGCCGAGAAGGTAGAACCCTACCTGAAGCCCCACCAGACAGGTCAGCGTCGCCGCCAGCCCCTTTTGGAGGTCCGATTCGACAAGCGTGCTTAGGCTTCCACCGACCACGACCGGCCGAAACGCCGCGTAGCCGAAACAGATCACGTAGAAAAGGCAATGCCCTTCGAAAAAGGGATTGGTCCGGAACCGCCCGCGGAAGAGGTACAGAATAGCAGGAAAGGAACCGATCAGCATACAGGCGGTACCCAAGAGGCGGGTCGTGACCCCCCAGGGGGGATTCGGTTTGAGCCACTCATAGAAAAGAAGGCCGAAGAGGCCGGCGACAAAGAGCCACCCCAAAGGCGCCGTCCGCTTGTATACAACCGGAAGGCGATCAGCCACCGGCTGAAATTCATCGCCGGCGATCTCCACCGGGATCTCAAGCGTAGGAGGATAAGGCATAGGCGTATTATGAAATGGAACGCACGCGTTGTCCAGCCAGCCTTCGGTACCACGAGGCGGTTGCAGCGGCCAGTTCGGGGCCCGTCAACCAGGCGGCCAGCCGATAGCCCCCCTCCTGCCAGCGCCGGCGGAGCTCAGGATTTTCCATCTCCCGGAAGGCGGCTTCAAAATCGTCCGAATCGTAGGGATTCACCAGCCGCGCCGCCTGAAAACGTTCCGCCAGCGATTGCCACCCGGTCCGGTCGGACAGAATGACCGGGCACCCCGAAAGAAGGGCCTCCCCAACCACCATGGGAAAGGCGTCGTGACGGGATCCAACAACGGCGGCAACGCACCGCGCTCGCCAACGGCTCAACTCCTCCTGGGTAATACGTCCGAGAAAGTGAATCACCTGGCGCCCCTCATGCTGGACCAGCGCCAAGACCTCCGGCCGGCGCAACATGGCCTGAAGCTTTGGGTTGGGATCCGCCCACCCTGTCGTTCCCGCCACAATCAAGCGGCCTTTCCCTCCTTGCCGGCGGTATTGGAGAAAGCCCCGCGCGATCAAATCGAACCCCTTGCACACTTCCAGGTTGCCGGCGACCAGAAAATCGTTGCCGCAAGTCCGTCCAACTTGAGCGTTTTCATGGGGAATGGCAGCCGAGTGAAAGGCATGGGGTAAAATTGAAAACCGATCAGGATGAATTTGCATGTATCCCGACGTCAACCATAACTGGCCTGCGCTAGGCACTAATACTCCATCGGCCATACAAACGGTGTAAAACGCCAGTCGTCTTTTGAGTGCCCATAGAAAAGGGTTGTGCGTATCCAAATTTAGAAAAGCGCGTACGAATTGGGAAGTGTGGCATTGGATCCCGATGGCAAACGGTCGTCTTTTTGGCCACAGCATGGTGACGCCATCCGCAAACTCAATGACCGAGATCCCTTTAGAACAGGCGAGTTTCCAGAGCGAGGACCAGGGAAACCAGTACCTACCGAGCCGTCTCGCCCAAGAGCTTCCCCCCCGGAGCCGTTCGGTTACCTTCCATCCGAACTCATCCCGATCGAAGCGGGCGACCGTAACGCCGTCGCTCCACCAGGTCTCGATCCCCTGACCAGCCAGGACAAAGCCCCGGTGGCGGATATAGGAACCAATCCCCCCCGAGGCAGGGTCAAGGGGACTTTCCGAATGGGCGAACAGAACGCGCATTACCGTTTCTTCCGGAGCTCCTCGAAACGAGAAAGAACTTCTCGTAGCCGACTGGGGTAATCGTAACCGCCCTGACGGCATCGGGCGAGCCCTTTTTCGGCGATGGCTTGTCGTTCCTCGGGGTGGTCCAGGTAGTAGCGGCACTTCTCCAGCAGCTCTTCGCGGCTCCCAAAAAAGACGGCCTCCTCGTCTTCCCTGAACAGCCGCCGATGCTCTTCCGTCCGCTCCGCCAGCATGAAGGCCCCGCAGGCCGGAATCTCGACCGAGCGCGTAGTCTGACGATCGCGGTTCATCTTCCTCAAGAAACAGAGATTGATGTCAAAGGAACAGATCGCGGGTGCGTAGGCCGGACCGACCAGTTCCCGATACTCCAGTCGGAGGTTGGGGTGGCGCCATGGGCAACGCCTCCAGCTGATTCCGCCCCATACCCGAACGGGAATCCCCTGCGTGGCCAGATACATTAGATAGGAAGCGCGCTCCTTCTCGTAGCTGCCTATGAATCCAACCGGGCCGCCGAACTTTTCCCTTATCTCGGGGGTGACGGGGACCGGGCGATGAGTTTCAGGATCGAAGCCGTTGTCCATAAAGAGGACGCATGGATCTCCGAGCGCCTTCAACTCCGCCACCAGAAAGGACTTGGTGGTCACAAACAGATCCAGCAGGGGAAGGATATCGAGAAACGACTGAGACTGATTGTGGCGCTGTCCCATATCGTCGGGGGAAAAAGCAGCCCATCGAGTAGTCGGGTGCTCGCTCCGTAGGGTTCGGATCGTTTCGGGGCGGATGAGGAGAGGTTTGTCCATCCATACCCACTCGAAGGGCCCCGCGTCATGGAAAAGCTCCCGCAGCGCGCGATTGACCCCGGCCACATCCGGCAGCGGGACGGGCAGGCCCAACCGGAAGAGCCGGTTCGCCAGCCGAAAACCGAGACGCCGCCATGCAGAGGCTTCCGGGCGTTTCATGACATCGAGGGGGAGGACATCGAATCCCAGCCGTTGGAAGGCCTTCAGCCGCTGAAGCGAGGTTTCGCCTTCGCGCAAATACCCGACGTAGAGCATTCGCAGCCCGGTCATCGTCTTTCCCCTCCAAGCCGTTCCTGGAGAAACCGCTCGTAGCGTTCGGCGTATGCGCCCCAGGAAAAGAGAGAGCGCGCCGAACCCAATCCGTCCCGGATGTGCCCTCGAAGATCGAGCGCCTTCCGGCCGGCCGACTCGAGCGCCTTTCGAAACGATTCCACCTCGCCGGCACTGGCCAGGCTCACATAGGAGGGGTCGGGAAGGAGGCCGGCAAGATCGGGGCCGCCTGTCCGATCAGTCGCGGCCACGGGCAGCCCACAGGCCAGCGCCTGAAGAAGAACCATTCCGAATCCATCCTCCCGTGAGGGAAGGGCAAAGAGGTGTCCCTGGGCCATGACGTTTGGAAGGGCGTGTTGCGGAAGCGGCCCGAGGGCGTGGAACCAGTCGGCGCGCGGAACTGGCGCATCCTCGATCGGCCCCGCATGGAGAAGGCGAGCATCGCTCATGGTCGCCACCGCCTGCGCCAAAATATCGGCCCCCTTCCGATAGCTCCACCCTCCAACAAAGAGAATCGTCACAGGGCCATCCGGCGCCTTTGTCGGCGCGAACCGCTGAAGGTCCACGCCGTACATGTTGCGAAAGAGTTTCGAGCGGGAAACGCCCCGCTCGAGAAAACTCTCTTCCGCATGGCGCGAGGGAATCACAATGACATCCGCCGCCTCGTAGCCGACCAACTCCCGCTCGACATCGAAGTCACTGACGCGATCGGCCGAGGTCTCTGGGAGGGCATCGAGAATGGCTTTTTGTGAGAGGATATGCCGACTTCCCCGTTCGAGCACCCAGAGCGCTCCGTATCGGCGCCGGGCCGCCCAACCGGCCTCGACAAAAAGTCCCGACATTCCAACAAAGACATCGCAGGGACCGAGGAGAAGGGCTACAACGCGGTCGAGACGAACGGTGAGCCGATCCCGGATCCGGCGCCGTCGGCAAGGGTTGCGAATCAGCCGGGCGGCGGCCAGCCAGGGCAGCGCGTGGAAAAAGAGGGAGCGCACGCAGGCACGTGGCAGGCCGAACAACTCGGCCCGACGGGCGGGCAGGAGGGTAAAAAAGAGAACCGCATGCCCAAGGGCCTTCAATTCTCGGGCCAAGTCCAGTACGTGAAACCGACCGCTGGTCGCGATGGCAATTCGAAGGGAAGGTTCAGACATGGAAAAACCGTTCCTGCAAAAATCGGTCGTACCGCTCACCATAGGCCGCCCATCCCAACCGAGTACGTAGGGAGCCGAACCGGTCGCGCGGGACAGAGGGCGATTCGGAACGTATTCTCCCAAGGGTGTCCGCCAGGGTCTGCGAAAAGGCGTCGGGATCGCCCGCCGGGACCACCCGAACCCACTGGTGCCCCACCGGCCCCAGAAGCTCCGCCAGGTCTTCACCTCCGGTCCGATCGGTACACACAAGCGGAAGCCCACAGGCCAGGGCTTGCGCTTGCACAAGGGCCAAGCCCTCCTGCCGGGAAGCGAGTGCAAAGAGGTCTCCCTGGGCATACCAGCTCTTCAAATTCCATTGGGGCACAGGATCCACGTGGGTGAACCACGATTCGTGGGGAAGCGAAGGACCCTCGGCAATCCCTCCGACATGAACCAGCCGCACCGGCATGGGAAGGCGACGGACCGCCTCGACGAGAATATCCACCCCCTTCTGCCAGGACCATGTCCCGACAAAAAGAACGACGGGAACCCGATTTCCCGGGGGCAAGGTGGGGGGAAACATCGCAAGGTCCACGCCATAGGGATTGACAAAAAGCTTCTCCCGCGGATGACCGCGCTCAATAAAACTCTCTGCAGCATGCCGCGATGGCACGGCGATGAGATCCGCTTCCTCATACTCGATAAGGTTGCGCGCCTCGTAAAAAGAAGAGACCGGCGAAGCTCCGTGTGCAGGGCGTGGTGTGGAAGGAACGGCGGCCAGAATCTCTTTTTGCGATAGCACATGACGGCTTCCCCTCTCGATGATCCATCGCGCGCCCCGTTGGCGGGCCATCCGACCGACCTGGGTGAACAGCCCCGCCATGGAAATAAACACGTCACAGGGGGAAAGACGGCAGAGAAGCAGTCGCTCACGAATGAGCGTGCCGAAACGGTCCCAGCGTTCGCGTTGGGCACGGTTCCAATGGTGGCGGGCCCCCCAGACAAAGGGCCAGGTGAATGGAAAAAAGGTGCGGGTGCAGGAAGATGGGAGGCCGAACCGTCGGGCGCGGGAGGGTAGGAGGTCGGAATAAAAAAGAACCCGATGCCCACGGGCGCTCAATTCACGAGCAATGTCGAGGGCATGGAAACGTCCGCTGGTTGCCACGACGATCTTCATGTCAGGGTCGCCAGGAGGTACACTGGAACCAGAACGTCTGTAGTTTTCGGAGCAGCCGAGTCGAAAGCAAAATCGGGGGCTGAGCACGGTCCGTGCCGATCCCAGTGGAACGATTGAACAGCCCTGTCATCACGCAGGCCGGTTGAACGCCCCATGTCTCGATAATGCCGTGGCGTTCCATGTCGGGCCACCAGTCGGCAGCTCGTCGCACAGGGGTCTGGGCTTCGTTTAAGGCCTGAGCAGCCGCCTTGGTGCAGAAATAGGCGGTGGTCGAACGACCCCGCCACGCCCGCATCAGAGCATGCCGAGGTCCAAGCTGCCGCTTCCAGATCGAGGGAACGAAAAAGTCTCCCAGTAGCACAATGCGGGGGCGATCGGGGGGAACAGCGCGGGTCAGGGCCAGGCAAACATCGGGAAATAACTCCCCGATCGCAATATCGTCCTCGAGGACGACCGCATACGGCTCGCCCGATTCCAGCATCTGTCGATAAATCCCCCGATGGCTCAGAGCACAGCCGATTTCGCCAGGGTTGAGATCCCGTCCGGCCGTCGCGCGGGCGATCGTGTGATCCACCTCCATAGAAAGGGTCTCGGGGGACAGGCTTTTTCCGTCCACCGCCTTCACGAATTCGACCCGGAAGCCAGGGGGAAGGGCAGCCAACTGGGTCTCCATGCAGCGGCGCCGTTCCGGCTGCCGTTCCAGATTGACAACGAAAAGCGGCAATGTCATCGCGGTCTCCCTCTGGCCCTTGTCCAGCGCCGCAAGGCAAGAGCCTTTGGAAAACCCAGAAGACGGATAGTCAGCTGAACGGCTCGCCCACCCAGGCGAGGCGGGGGAAAGTGGCCGAGGGTCTTCAAACGATCCCAGGCGTCCTGAACAAGATCGTCGGCCTTTCCGTCGAAGGCCCAAATAAAGCGGTAGTAGAGAGAGGCCGCAGCGGCGCGGGTTCGGTCGGAGTTTTCCCGAGTCAGAAGCGTCTGCACTCGGCGACAAAGACCCGACCATTGGCCTTCGATAATCGAACGGTTGGGGGCCCTTGACGATAAGGAGTTGGACAACCCTTTGCGATAATAGACCTTGGCGTTGGGCGCATAACGCACCGCTCCCTTCGCGGCACAGAGGGCACGCGTGAAATATTCAAAATCGTCGGTGAAACTGCGCGTATCGCGCACATGGCCGTCCCATTCGCCGATCCGCTCGGCCAACCCTCTGCGGATCATCCAACCATGGTTGGGAATCATCCAATCGTCGCTCCACATCGCACAGAGCATTTCCAGGGGATCCTCATAGTCATGATAGCGTGGGAAATGGGGAAAATGTGCATCGGAGGCATCGTCACGCGAGAAATGACTCCAGCGGCAAAAGGCGATCTCGGATTCCCGACCCGGTTCCGTCATAACGCGAATCTGATCTTCAATCTTATCGGGCGAAAGCATATCATCGGAATCGAGATACTGGATGAAGTCGCCCGTAGCCTCGCGAAGTGCCCAATTCTTTGCCGGACCGGCGCCTTGGTTCGGCCGGCTGAAGACTATAACTCGCTCGCTTTCGAACGACCGTAGGATGCACAGGGTGTCGTCGGTAGATCCATCGTCCACGGCCACAACTTCCACGTTGGGCCATGTCTGGTCCAGAGCGCTTCGAATGGTCTGCGCCACCGTGCGCGCCGCATTCCAGCAGGGAATGAGAATGGACACTTTGAGTCCCATGAATCTCTCTTTAGCCTTTGAAGCATAAAAACCTTTTGAGCGGCGTCAACAACAATCCAAACCGCTTAGCTACTTTGATATAAGCATTTCATCGCTCCGGCCTTGGATGCGACCGCGTAGCCAGCGAAAAAGTGGTCTTGAAGCGAGGGAAGGATAGAGAGTCACAAGCAGATCCAAGCCGACGGCCAAGATTTTTTTACGAACAAGAAGCAATACAAGAAAAACCGCTATGCCTATCATCCCTCCCCCAAGAATTCCAACCCAGGAAGGAAAACCGATCATCTCTAAAAAAGCATTTGCACCACCGGCTGCCAATCCCGCACAGAGAGAAACACCGAGGGTTTCCGCCATATCCGCCCATTGCTGCCGGAAGGAATAGCCAATCAACCGTCTCGAATAGTACCCTGAAACGGGGGTACATATGAGAGACACAATCAACAGACCTGCCGCCATGGCGATCGCACTGAGCCGGAAAGTCAGAAGAATTGCCACCAGCGTCATCACCCGTTTGAACAGAGCAATCCGAAGGTGAAGATCGGACCGACCACAGGTCATTTCCACTTGAGCGTAAAAGGCTTGAAATAGGGTCAAAATATGGACACCCGCCAATATCCAGAGAAACGGAACCATCGGCTCCCAACGAGCGGTCAGGAGCAGCCGAACGACGGGCCTGGCCAAAAAAGCAAATAGAGCCGTTGGAAACGCACATACCACGGTCGTCAGAATAAGACTACGCCGCACCGCTTTTCGTAGACGGTCACGGTCCTCCTGAATCTCGGCATAGGCCGGAAAGGTGACGGATTCGACCGTGCTGAAGAGGCTGTTGGCCCAGAGCCCCGCGTAGGCGTTGCCCCGCGTAAAATAGCCGACCTGTTGGGGAGAATAGAGCCGTCCAATGATGACACTGTGAAGATTATTAAAAATCGCATTGAGCAAATGAGTCATCATGACGCCGGAACTGAAACCAAATAACCGTTTCAATGCCGCCAGACTGAACTTCCCTCTAGGATGCCACCGAGTATGCAGAGACAACGCCACAGCCGTAAAAGAGAGGCTAAACAACTGCTGCCCAACAAGGGCCCAGACGCCATATCCCCTATAAGCCAATCCGATAGCTATACCCCCGCTAAGAACTGAACCGCTAATATGAACAGCCGAAAGCACGCGATGTTCCAGCCTCTTCTGAAGCAAAAGAGAGGGAATCGAACAGAAGGGCCCGACCAAAAAGGTCAGTCCCGTCACCCGCACGATTGGGATCAGCGCCGGTTGCCGGTAGAAGGCGGCAATCCAAGGCGCTCCCAACGCAAGAAGAAGATAGATCACCAGCCCGAGCCCCACATTGTAGCCGAAGACGGAATCGTATTCGATCGGATCGGGATCCTTTTTCCGAAGCAGGGCGATCCCGAATCCGCCATCGGTAAAAATGGCCCCCACCGCCCAGAAAATGCCCAGCATGCCGATCAAGCCATAATCCGAGGGGGAAAGCCGCCGAGCGAGCAGGACGCCGATCACCGGTGTGACGAGGCGTCCCAGAAACTGAAAGGCCAGGCTCCAGACCGCCGCCGAGAACGATCGCTGGGTCAGGCTTCGCTCGCTCACGGCACGCCCCTTTTTGACGCGGCGCGCACAAGCTGCTCGATGCCCCGTTCGAACGCCGCCCACAACTCGCCATAGATCCGCTGAGCGGCTTCTCCCATCGCGGCGCGCTCAGCCCCATTCGCAGCCATCCGGCGCATAAGCCGAGCAAGGGTCTCCTGATCCCCGTCCTCGAATACCCACGCATTCACGCCAGGGCGGGCGGCGTCGGTCGCCCCTACCGCTCCCATGCTGGCCGGCACAATCATCGGCAACCCCATCCGAGCGGCCTCGACCGCCACCAGTCCGTAGGACTCCGCATTACAGGTGTGGACCAGAAAATCGGCCGCCGCATAGGTGCCAGCGACTTCATCCACATTGAGAAAGCCGCTGAATCGCGCCTGGATTCCATGAGCCGCACATCGCTTCTCGACCGTTTCTCTCAGCGCGCCCTCGCCAGCGAACAATCCCCATACCGGCGGCCCTTCCTCCGCTCGCAACCGCCCCAGGGCTTCAACAAAATCCATCGGCCGCTTGAGTGCCGTGATCTTCCCACACCATAGCGCCACACAGGCGTCCAAAGGCAAACCCCACTGCTCCCGCCGCCGTCTCCGCTCCATTGGCCGATCGGCCGCGGCCGCATCAAAAAGAAGCGGATCCACCGTGAATGGAAAACGAATGAATCGCGAGGCGGGCACGCCGCAGGCGCGATAAAAGGCCTCGTTGGCTTCGCCGACCGTCAAAAATCCGGTAAAGCGAAGGAAAAAGGGACGGAGCACGAGGGATTTAATCCATCGCTTCCAGAGAGGTTTCCGGCGCTCTTTGCGGATATTCGTGTCACCGGAAAGAAAAAGTGCCCGTCGCTGCCTTCGTGCCCATCGCCAACCAGCCCGGGTCCAGAGATCTCCATACCCATGGAGCCAGACCGCCGCCGGGTCAAAGGCGTCCAGTGCCCGCTCGATCGCGGAGGCCGTCGCCGGTTTCGACCCGCCCGGAAACTCTGAAGCGTACCCCTCTAACAGGGGCATGTTCCAAGAAAAGGTCTGGCCAAATTCGCGGTCGAAATAAGCCTCGAGCCCCATGCGGGAGCCGAAGAAGACACGGAACTCCACATCCGACCGCCGGGCGATCGCCCGATAGCGGTGGGCAAAGTACTGAATGGGGTGAGAGACGATATGGGCCAGTCGAATCATCTCAAGAATAAGACTCCGTATACGATAGGCTGGAACCCTCCCGGTGCTCAATCCCTATTTACAGCTCGGTTGGCTTCGCCTAGAGTAAGCCGCCATGTCGGAAGAGTCGGACATCAAGGGCTTGATCTTCGACCTCCAGCGGTTTTCGTTAGAGGATGGTCCGGGCATTCGCACCACGGTCTTCTTCAAAGGATGTCCGCTCCGGTGCGAATGGTGCCACAACCCCGAATCCCAATCGCCCCACCCCGAGCTCCTTTTCTCTCCCGATCGCTGCGTCTTCTGCCGGGCCTGCGCGGCCGTCTGTCCCGAAGCCGCCCATCGTTTCGATGCCGAGGGTGCGCATACGCTGGATCGCCGCCGATGTCAGGTCTGCGGCCGGTGCGCGACCATCTGCCCGGCCCGCGCCCTCCAGATTGCCGGCCGGGAGTGGACCGTTCGGGATGTCATTGCCGAAGCCGAACGGGACGAGTTCTATTACCGCCACTCGGGCGGCGGCGTGACCCTCTCCGGCGGGGAACCGCTGAGCCAACCGGCTTTCGCCCTGGCCCTCCTCTCCGCCTGCCGTGACCGGGGATGGCATACGGCCCTGGAAACCTGCGGGGAGGCCCCATGGACGACGCTGGGCCGGTTCGTTCCGCTGGTTTCCCTTTTTCTCTACGACTTCAAGGAGAGCGATCCGGAGCGCCATCGGCGATTCACGGGCGTGGACAATCGCCGGATTTTGGCCAACTTGGAACGGCTGAACGACGCTGGCGCCGTGATTTCGCTTCGGTGTCCGATCATCCCAGGCTGCAACGACCGGCCCGACCACTTCGCCGCGATTGCCGCGCTCGCCGAACGGCTCCCCGCCATCCGCGACGTCCGCCTGCTCCCCTTTCACCCGCTGGCGGCCTCTAAACTGGCCCGCCTGGGCCGACTGAACCCTTTCGAAGGGCTTTCGTTTCCTCCCCAGGCAGCCGTGTCCGCCTGGCGGGCGGCCATCCAAGCCGGCACTTCGAAATCGGTCCGTTGACCTGGCTTACGCGGAAGGCTCGGGCGCGATTCCCCAGATTGTCTTCGCGTATTGCCGGACCGCCCGATCCGACGAGAACTTTCCACACCGCGCCACGTTCAAAACCGCCCGACGATCCCACTCTTCCGGCCGGCGGTAGAGCGCATCCACCCGTTCCTGGGCCTCGATGTAGGACCGGAGGTCGGCTAGCAGCATGTACCGGTCGCCCTGCTCGACGAGCGCCTGGGCGATGGGTTCGAACTCGCCGGGAGACCGACTCGAAAAGCCATCTTTCCGAATCCGATCGATGGCCTCCGCGATCTCGGGGTCCCGGTGGAGAATCTCCCGCGGGTCATAGGTCGACCGACGCGCCTCGACCTCCTCAGCGGTCATACCGAACAGAAAGAGATTCTCCTCGCCCACCTCATCTCGGATTTCGATCGTCGCCCCATCGAGCGTCCCGAGCGTGAGGGCCCCGTTGGCCATCAGCTTCATGTTCCCCGTTCCTGAGGCTTCTGTTCCGGCCAGCGAGATCTGCTCGCTCAGATTGGCCGCCGGAATGATCCGCTCGGCCAGGGAGACTCGGTAGTCGGGCAGAAAGGCGACTCGAACGGTATCGCCGAGGCCAGGCGTCCGGTTGAAGGCCTCGGCCACGGCATGGAGGAACCGGATAATGCGCTTGGCCATCACGTAGCCGGGCGCGGCCTTGCCCGCGATAATGAAGGTGCGGGGGTGAAGATCCATGTGCGGATCGGCCCGGAGCCGGTTGTACAGCACCACCAGGTACAGCCCCAGAAGGAGTTGGCGTTTGTACTCGTGAAGCCGCTTGACGAGAACGTCGAAGAGCGAGGCCGTCGAAACGGCCAATCCCAACTCGGTGCGAATCAGGGCCGCCAGGGTCTTCTTGTTGGCCTGCTTGACCGCCCGAAAGCGCATGAGGAACTCCTCATCGTTCGCCCACGGCTCGAGCGCGCGCAGGGCGTCGAGATCCGTGATCCACGCCGAACCGATCGTGTCCGTAATGAGCGTCGCGAGCCCAGGGTTGGCCTTTAATAGCCAGCGGCGGGGTGTAATACCGTTGGTCACGCTGTGGAACCGGTCCGGCCACATTTCGGCAAAATCCCGAAAGACCCGTTCCCGCAAAATGCGGGTGTGCAGTTCGGCCACCCCATTGACCGCGCTGGACCCCACCACGGCCAGATGGGCCATCCGAACCTGCTTCTCCGGCGTTTCCGAAAAGAGGCTCACCCGCTGGACCCGAGCCTCATCGCCCGGCCAGACGGCCCGAACCTCGGCCAGAAAGCGCGCGTTGATCTCGTAGAGAATTTGAAGATGCCTGGGAAGAAGACGCTCGAAGAGGACTACGGGCCAATGTTCCAACGCTTCCGGAAGCACCGTGTGGTTGGTATAGCCGATGCATCGCCGCGTCAGTTCCCAGGACTCCTCCCACCCCAGCTTCTCGCGGTCCATCAGCAGCCGCATCAGCTCCACCACCGCCAGGGCCGGATGCGTGTCGTTCAACTGGATGAAGACCTTTTCCGGAAGCCGATGCCACGTCCGCCCATTGGTCTCGACAAAGCGGCGGAGAATGTCCTGAATCGAACAGGAGACGAAGAAGTACTGCTGGCGAAGCCGGAGTTCCTTCCCCTCTGTGATGGCATCGTTGGGATAAAGCACCTTGGTCAGGTTTTCGGCCAAGACCTTGTTTTCCACCGCATCCACATAGGAGCCCTTGTTGAACTCCTCAAGGCTGAACTCATCCGCCGCATGGGCTGACCAGAGCCGCAGGGTGTTGACCGTGTGGCCGCCAAAACCCACGATAGGAATGTCGTGCGCCACCCCCATGACGGCCGTGGCCGCCCGCCAGCGAAAACGGTTCGACCCAGGCACGCCGACCGGTTCCACTGTCCCGCCGAAAGGCACTTCGTAGGTGTATTCGCGGCGGACCACTTCCCACGGGTAGCCGTCCTTGAGCCACCGATCCGGCTCCTCCACCTGCGCCCCTTCGACGATCCGCTGTTTGAAAATGCCATAGTCATAATAGAGCCCGTAGCCCATTCCCGGATAGCCCAACGTCGCCATCGAGTCGAGAAAACAGGCCGCCAGACGACCCAGACCTCCGTTGCCAAGGCCGGCGTCGGTCTCATGATCCCGCAGGGCATTCCAGTCGAGCCCGACGGCTGCCATCGCCGCCCGCACCGGTTTTTCCATCTGAAGGTTGATGACGTTGTTCCCGAGCAGGCGGCCGGGAAGGTATTCCACGGAAAGGTAGTACAGCCGTTTGGGATTCCGGCGCCGCCGCTCGCGCTGCGTCCGGAGCCAGCGGACCATGATCCGGTCGCGGATGGTCCGTGCGAGCGCTTCGTAGAAGTCTCGCTCCGTCGCGGTGTTCCGATCCTTGGCTAGAGAAAGGAGAAGATGCCTTTCGAAATCCTCCCGTAACGCCCGGGCCGTCCCTCGAAGATCCTGCTCCACGGTCTGTCGCCGGGATGCGTTACGCCGCTTTTTTGCCGATAAGGAAGGTCCCATCATTCGCTATCCTTTATCCCACCGCCCCGATGTCAGCCAGCGGCCCGAAGACGGGTCAACAGGGCTTTGGCATCCCCGCGGGGAGGCGGCAGGCGAATGTTCATTTCCCGCAGAGTTTCCAACAGCAGGCGCGCAACCGCCCAATTCCGATACCATTTTCGATCCGAAGGCACAAGATACCAGGGAGCCCACGGCGTACTGCAGGCCGCCAGCGCTTCCTCGTAGGCCCGCTGGTAGTCGCCCCACAATCCCCGCTCCTCCAGATCCGATTCGCTGAATTTCCAGTTGCGATCCGGGTCCTCCAGCCGCCGCAGCAGGCGTTCCTTCTGCTCTTTGCGGCTGATATGAAGGAAGCACTTAAGCATCACAATGCCGTTTTCCGTCAGGTACTGCTCGAATGCGCGGATCTGGCCATACCGGGCCTTCCACACCGACTTGGGAACCAGTTTCCGGACTCGCACCACCAAGACATCCTCGTAGTGTGACCGATTGAAGATGCCGATTTCCCCATAAGGCGGAACCGCCTTGTGGATGCGCCAGAGAAAATCGTGATCGCGCTCTTCCGAGGAGGGCACCTTGAAGGAGGTCACCCGGCACCCCTGGGGATTCAACCCTGAAAAGACGTGCCGAATGACTCCGTCCTTGCCCGCGGCATCCATGCCCTGGAGCACCACCAGCACGGCCCGCCGGTTCTCTGCATACAAACGGTACTGGAGCCGACGAAGTTCCGCCAGCATCGCCTCGAGATCCGCTGCCGCGCGGTCCCGATCATGGCAACCGGGCGTCTGCTGGGGATCGTGCCGCGAAAGACGGAGGCGTTGACCGACCGGCACCCCCAGTTTGTCTCTCAGAGTCATGCGGATTCTCCCTCTATCGACTCCGGCGATTGTGGGAGCCCCCCTCTGGCATGTCCAGCCTTTTTTCCGAGTTCGCCAAGCTTGCCAGTCGCTACCGCGCCTGGTAGGCTGGCCGGCGTGGAGAGGAGATATGGCGCGTCTTCGACTACCGCTTTCAACGGGGCTGCCTTCGTTGGACCATCTCTTTCGGGGATTGATGCCGGGCGACAATATCGTCTGGCAGGTGGATACCATCCAGGACTATAAGCCCTTCGTCCAGCCCTACGTGTCCCATGCCCGCGAGCATCGGCAAAAACTCTTCTATTTCCGTTTTGCCGATCACGAGCCGCTCACGACAGAGGCCGAGGGGGCCACAGTCGTGACGCTCGATCCCAACCGCGGTTTCGAACCTTTCATCACCTCTATCCACCGGGTCATAAGCGGCGAGGGGAGAGGTTGCCTTTATCTCTTCGACTGTCTCTCGGTTCTTGCGCCCGACTGGTGTTCGGATCGGATGCTGGGCAACTTCTTCCTGCTCACCTGCCCGTTTCTCTACGACCGCGCCGCCATTGCCTATTTCGCCATCCTTCGCAACTTCCACTCCTTTCATGCCCTGCGCCCCATCGCTTCAACCACCCAGATCCTCGTGGACGTTTACCGCCACGAGGGGCGGCTCTACATCCAGCCCAACAAGGTTCAGTACCGCTACTCCCCCACGATGCACCTGCTGCACGCCTGGGAGGAGGACGGTCGCTTCGTCCCCCTCACTCAAAGCGGCCGAATCGCCCAGATCCTGGCCGGAGCGCCCTGGTCCCATTCCGAAACGGCCAGCGCACCCCTCGGCTTCTGGACCAAGAGCTTCGCCATGGCTCAGTTCGCCCAGGATGAATTCGATCGTGGACGGGGTTCGGCAGAGGAGGTCCACACCTGGTTCCGCCGCCTGCTCCCCATGCTCATCTCGCGCGAACCCCGGATCCTGGCCATCGCCGAACGGTATCTCACCCTCAACGATTTGCTCGCCATTCGCCGCCGCATGATCGGCACCGGCCGCATCGGCGGGAAGGCCGTGGGTATGCTCCTGGCACAGGCCATCCTCCGGAAGGCCAACCCCGACCGTTGGGGCCGCCTGCTGGAACCCCACGACTCGTTTTTCGTCGGCGCCGATGTCTTTTATACCTACCTCGTTCAGAACGGATGCTGGTGGATGATCTTCCGGCACGAACAGACGCAGGGACCCGACGACGAGATGGAAACCGCCCGCCGCCGAATCCAGGCAGGCGACTTTCCGGACTACATCGTCCGCCAATTCGCCGACATGCTCGACTATTTCGGACCCTCGCCCATCATCGTCCGCTCCTCCAGCCTGCTCGAAGACAACTTCGGCCATGCCTTCGCCGGCAAGTACGACAGCGTCTTCTGCGCCAACCAGGGCGGTCCCCACAAACGGCTGGAGGATTTTCTCTTCGCCGTCCGGACCGTGTATGCCAGCACTCTGAGCGAGGAGGCGCTGGCCTATCGCCAGAGCCGGGGTTTTCTGACCCGCGATGAACAGATGGCGCTTCTCATTCAACGCGTGTCCGGCAACACGTGCGGCCGCTTCTTCTTCCCCCATGCAGCCGGCGTCGCCCTCTCGTTTAACCCCTACGTCTGGCATCCGGATATCGCCCCGGAGGCCGGACTCCTGCGACTGGTCTTCGGCATGGGTACCCGAGCGGTGGACCGCGCCGACGATGACTATACCCGCCTCGTCGCCCTCAACGCGCCACTTCGTCAGCCGGGCGGCACCGCCTCAGGCAAGCAGGTCCGCGCCCAGCGGCGCGTGGACGTCCTCGATCTCGAGGCCAACCATCTGACCCCCGTGGACTTCGGGGATATCCTGGCGCAACGCCCCCCGGAGATTCCCTTTCCGCTCTTTGTCTCCGAAGATCGCGCCTACGCCCGAGAGCTGCGGGACGCCGGACACGCGGCGGCCCCGGCCCCGCTTCGGCTCACCTTCGAAGGACTGCTGAGCCGGACCTCCTTTGTCCCCGACATGCGGGACCTCCTCCGAACGCTCCAGGAGGCGTATCAATATCCAGTTGACGTGGAGTTCACCCTTAACTTTATCGCCCCGGACCGCTACCAGATCAACGTGGTCCAGTGTCGGCCTCTCCAGGTTCGGGGTATCGGGGAAGCCCGGGGCGATCCCCCCGAACGCCTCCCCCCGTCGCACCTTCTCTTCGAAAGCCGGGGTGCGGTGATCGGCAACAGCGCAGAGTGGCCCATCGCCTGGATCCTTTATGTGGCCCCGGAGCGCTATGCCGCTCTCAAAGAGAGTGATCAGCATGCGATGGCCCGACTCATCGGGGAGGTCCTTCGCCATTCCGATCTGGCCGGCGCTCCCGTTCTCCTCCTCGGCCCCGGGCGGTGGGGAACGACGACCAGCGCGCTGGGAGTCCCGGTCCGCTTCAGCGATATCGCGCCGGCCGCGGCCATCGGGGAGATCGTCGCCCTCCACGATCGTCTCATACCCGAGGTTTCGCTGGGCACCCATTTTTTCAATGAATTGGTCGAACGCGACATGCTGTATGTGGCGCTCGTCCCCGGGCGACCCGGCCACTTCCTCAATACCTCCTTTTTCGACAACGCGGAGGCGGACCGTTTTCCTGCGCTCTTCCCCCACCATGCGGAATGGGCCGGGGTGATTCGCCTCTTCGATACCCGGCCTGAAAGCGGTTTGGGACCGGTCATTCTGAACGCCAACGTGCTCCGACAGCGAGCCGTCTGCTATCGGGTGCCGGCGGTTTCCCCGCCTCCCGTCTGATCGTCGTCTAAAAGACCCACAGGAAGCCGGCCAGATAGGCGCCGTACAAGGACAGCAACAAAAACCCCTCCCGCCGGCTCAAGGACGCGCTAGAGTTCAGGGCGTAAAACGTGACGGCCACAATGAATCCCATAGCGGGAAACATGAACCCGACGGACCGACGATCCAGCGTCAGAGGATGGGCGATGGCCGACGCTGCCGCCACCCAGCCGATGTTCATAATGTTCGCGCCCAGAATGTTCCCCACGGAGAGTGCACCTTGCCCTTTCCAGGCTGACGTCACGCTGGTCGCAATTTCGGGAATCGAGGTTCCCAGGGCCACCAGGGTCAGCGCGATGACCGCTTCAGGGACGCCAAACCGGTGAGCCAGAGTGATAGCCGACGCCACCACGAAACGGCTCGCCAGAATGACCCCACCAACCCCCAGCACAAAACGCGCCACAAGGCCCGGCCAGGATCCCCCGCGATCCACCGCCTCCACTTCGCCCCCCCCCCCGCCACGCCGATAACGCCACACCAAAAGGAACATGTACACGACGAAGCCGCCTAAAAGCACCGCCCCTTCGCCCCTTCCCAAAGTGGCATCGGGCAGGACAAAAAGCACCAGCAGAACCATCGCCGCAGTCAAGACGCCGGCGGTCTGACGAAAGACCGGGCGCAGCACAGGAACCGGACGGGGAGCAAAAATCCCACACAGCGCCAGAGCTACACCGCTGTTGCCAATAACCGATCCGACCGCATTCCCGAGCGCCAGTTCGGGGCGCCCCTGAAGGGCGGCTATGAGGGAAACGCTCAATTCCGGAGTTGTGGTGGCCAGCGAAACCAGAACAATACCCACCACCAGCCGGGGGATACGCAGCCGCACGGCCATGCTGACGGCGCTGTCCACAAAGAGTGAGGCGCATTTCGCCAATGCCACAAAGGCGAGAAGAAGCGTCAGCCACGCCAGGACGGTCGGGCCCGTTTCAATAGTCTGGAGGAGATGAGAAATCATGGGCGAGATTGTCCGAACGCTTCTTCCAGGCGTCAACGAAAAACGCACTTGGGCGGTTTTCTGCGTTTTTTCAAAAAAGGCTTGACCCACCCTCGTGATTTTTACTAGGTTTACGTCCCGGTTGTAACAGGCGCTGCGTTCTCTCCAAAACGAGAGAACCCCAAAGGCTGCTCTCCAGGCACATACGCGGGGCAGCCTTTTTACTACCGGGAGGGAGAAACCACGATGAACACGACAGCCCTTCACCCCTTGGCGGACGAACTGAATGCCACCCTCGCGAAAACCGCTCCGACGGTCCTCGCCCTATTCTCCGACCGCGGGCGGCGTGCCTTCTTCCCCTCCCGCGGCATTCTCGGCCAATCGGCCGAAGCGAAGTCCGCCGCGATCAACGCCACCCTCGGCACAGCCTCGGAAGAAGACGGTTCCGCGCTCTGCCTCGAATGCCTGGAATCCCTCGTTACGCTGCCGTCCGAGTCCTTCCTGTATGCCCCCAGTTTTGGACTTCCCGCCCTGCGCGAGGCGTGGCGAGATCAGATGCTCAAGAAGAACCCCTCGCTCCGGGATCAGTCGTTCAGCCTGCCTGTCGTGACCAATGCCCTCACGCACGCCTTGAGCGTAGCGGGCGCCCTCTTCGTCGAACCCGGCGATGCGATCATCCTGCCTGATCTCTACTGGGACAACTACGAGCTTCTCTTCCACGAGTTTTACGGCGCCTCTCTCTCCATCTTTCCCATGTTCGACGGAAGCGCGTTCAACGTCGCCGGCCTCGAACAAAAGCTCGAAGAGCCCGGCGACAAGAAGATCGTTCTGCTCAACTTTCCCAACAACCCGACCGGCTACACGGCCAGGGAGGCCGAAAGCCGGGCCATTGTCGCCGCCCTGCGAAAGGCCGCCGAGGCCGGCCAACGGATCGTCGTCCTGCTGGACGACGCCTATTTCGGGCTCGTCTACGAGCCGGGTGTTCGAACCGAGTCGCTGTTTTCCGATCTGGCCAACCTCCACCCGAACCTCCTGGCCGTCAAAATGGACGGTCCGACGAAGGAAGATTACGTCTGGGGCTTTCGCGTCGGGTTCATCACCTTTGGCATCCGGGGTGCCGATGCGGCCGCGCTCAAGGCCCTGGAGTCGAAGGCCGCGGGTATCGTCCGCGCGACGATCTCCAATGCCTCCAGCATCGGCCAGGCGATGCTCCTCAAGGCGTACCAGCACCCGGAGTATCCCCGGCAGAAGGAGGCCAAGTACCATCTTCTCCGTGCCCGCTATGAACGGGTACGGGCCATCTTTCAGGCCCATCCGGAGTATGCCACGACCTTCGTGCCGATGCCGTTCAATTCCGGTTATTTCATGTGCGTGCGCCCGATCGGCGCTGACGCGGAACGCGTTCGCCGCCGGCTCCTCGAAAAACGGCGCACCGGCGTCATCGTCCTCTCCGGCCTCATCCGGATCGCTTTCTCCTCCGTTCCGCTGGCGGCTTTGGAACCTTTGTTCCAGAACCTCCATGAGACCATCGCGGAACTGCAATCGGAATCACACTCTCCCTCCAATCCTAACCCTTAACCAGAAACGGAGTCCTCATGACCAAACACAAAAAACTGCTCGCCTGGGTCAAAGAGATCGAAGCCCGCTGCAAACCAGACCGTGTAGTCTGGTGCGATGGCTCGAAACATGAGTACGATACGCTCTGCGCGGAGATGGTGGCCAGCGGCCTGGCCACCCCCCTCAAAAAACGTCCCAACAGCCTGCTGTTCCGATCGGACCCCTCCGATGTGGCACGGGTCGAGGACCGCACCTACATCTCGTCGGTTCGGCAGGACGACGCTGGGCCGACCAACAACTGGATTGACCCCCAGGAGTTGAAGCCGCGGATGCTGAAGCTGTACGACGGTTGCATGCGCGGCCGCACCCTGTATGTGATCCCCTTCTCCATGGGCCCGATCGGATCGCCCATCGCAAAAATTGGCGTCGAACTCACCGACAGTGCCTACGTCGTCGTCAACATGCACATCATGACGCGTGTGGGGACAAAAGTCCTCGAGGCCCTCGGCGAGGATGGCGAATTCGTTCCCTGCCTCCACTCCGTCGGCAAACCGCTCAAGCCCGGCGAATCCGATGGCAGCCGGTGGCCTTGCGCGCCTATCGAGCAGAAGTACATCGCTCACTTCCCGGAAGAGAACACCATCTGGTCCTATGGTTCGGGATACGGCGGAAACGCGCTGCTCGGCAAGAAGTGCCTCGCGCTGCGAATCGCGTCGGTGCTGGCCCGTCGGGAGGGCTGGATGGCGGAACACATGCTCATCTTGCGTTTCATCAGCCCCAGGGGCGAGAAGTTCCACATCGCGGCGGCCTTTCCCAGCGCCTGCGGCAAAACCAATCTCGCCATGCTCCAGCCCACCATCCCCGGCTGGAAGGCGGAATGCGTCGGCGACGATATCGCCTGGATGAAGATCGGACCGGATGGCCGCCTTTATGCCATCAACCCCGAAGCCGGCTTCTTCGGGGTCGCCCCGGGGACCAGCTACAAGTCCAACCCCATGGCTATGGAGACGATCAAGGCCAACACCATCTTTACCAACTGTGTTCTGACGGACGACGGCGACGTCTGGTGGGAAGGGATGGACGTGCCGTGCGAACACGGCATTGACTGGAAGGGCCGGGAATGGACGCCCGCGTCCGGCGAAAAAGGCGCCCACCCCAACGCCCGCTTCACCACCCCCGCCCGGCAGTGTCCGGTCATCTGCCCGGATTGGGAGAAACCGGAAGGCGTGCCCATTGATATCTTCATTTTCGGCGGACGCCGCACCCACCTGGTCCCCCTGGTAACGGAGGCCTTGGATTGGGATCATGGCGTCTATCTGGGCGCGACGGCCGCATCGGAACCGACTGCCGCCGCCCTCGATGTCAAGGGCAGCATTCGCCGTGACCCCTTCGCCATGCTCCCCTTCTGCGGTTACAACATGGCCGACTACTGGGCTCACTGGTTCGCCATGGGAGACCGGCTGGGCGCCAAAGCGCCGCGGATCTTCTATGTGAACTGGTTCCGCAAGGGTGCCGATGGCCGGTGGCTTTGGCCCGGTTTCGGGGAGAACAGCCGAGTTCTCGCCTGGATGTGCGAACGCGTCGCCGGACGCGCCACCGCCCAGGAGTCGCCCATCGGCCGTCATCCGACGCCCGAAGCGTTGGATACCCGCGGACTCAACGTTCCCCAGGAGGATTTGGCCGAGCTGTTGCGGGTGGATAAGGCGGGATGGCGCCAGGAAATTCCGGATATCGAAAAGTTCCTGGCTCAATTCGGCCATCGTCTACCCGCTCGGATGAAAGCCCAGGTCGAACGGATGAAGCAACGTTTGGCGTAACCCCGGCATGCTTCTGAGGGCCGCCTCTTCCATGAGGCGGCCCTTTTTTCTGAAAGGGAGGAAGAGGCCGGCCATGACATCACGACGCTTCCGCATGACCGTCGGCGATCGCCGGTGCGATATTCACGGCTTCACCCACCATCATATCCAGGCCGCCGTGGATCGTGCCGCCCTGCTCGGTGGAGGAGAGGTCGTTCTCTCCCGCGGAGTCTTCCGGATGGGCGACGCCCTCCACATGCGATCGGGGGTTTCCGTTCGGGGTCAGGGACCTGAGACCGTCCTGCTCAAAAACCCGATGAAAACTGCCCGGATCACCTGCTTTCTGGGGTACGGTCACAACGACATCGAAGTGGATCAGCCTGACCTTTTCGAACCCGGCGAAGGGGTCCATATCCGGGACGACCATTCGACCGGATTCTATAACACCGTCGCCACGCTCGTCCACCGGGAGGGGAATGTCTGGTACACCAATCGGCCTCACCACCACGACTATCTGGCCCGCCATGGGGCACGGATCGAAACACTCTTCCCCATCGTCGCTGCCGAGGGCATCCATGACGCCACGATCGAAGATCTGCGA
>Ga0308419_1000054_pt1 | contig 92001 bp, 90 predicted proteins | sample HotsprSampleMS50_FD_203674 | JGI IMG/M metagenome (GOLD analysis project Ga0308419, IMG submission 203674) | Hot spring phototrophic mat microbial communities from Mushroom Spring, Yellowstone National Park, Wyoming, United States - 20090730_MS50 ... | reverse complement strand
GGGTGGGGCGGGTGAACCTGAGGATCCCCAAGCTGCGGGAGGGAAGCTTCTTCCCGGAGCTGCTGCAGCCGCGCCGGCGGTCGGAGCGGGCCCTTCTCTCGGTGGTCCAGGAAGCCTACATCCACGGCGTCAGCACCCGCAAGATGGACGAGCTGGTGAAGGCGCTGGGTCTGGAGGGTATCTCGAAGAGCGAGGTGTCCCGGCTGCGCTCGACGAGGGGGTCAGGCGCTTCCTCAGCCGGCCCATCGGACTCCCGGTGCCGTACATACGCGGCGTTCTGGCAGTCTTTCCTCCGCGGTCTGGCGGAGCGAGGGCTCTCCGGGGTGAAGCTGGTCATCAGCGACGCCCATGTGGGGCTCAAGCAGGCCATCGGGGAGGTCCTGGCCGGGGCGGCGTGGCAGCGGGTGCCGGGTGCACTTCATGCGGAACCTCCTGGCCCAGGTGCCCAAAGCGGCCCAGCCCATGGTGGCCGCGGCGGTGAGGACGGTCTTCATCCAGCCCGACCAGGCGTCGGCCGGGAGCCAGCTCCACCGGGTGGCGGCCACGCTGGAGAGACGCTACCCGAAGGCCGCCGAGGTGCTCGCCCTGGCCGAACAGGACGTGCTCGCCTACATGTCCTTCCCGGAGCAGCACCGCCGGCGCCTTCACTCTACGGACCCGCTGGAGCGGCTGCCGCCATCGACCAGGTAGGTACTCCGATGCTGCCCATGCTCCCGGAGCTGGAGCCGCCGGGGAATGACGGAGTTTCGAGATGGGGATCACACGGCGGCTTTTACACCACTTGACGGGAGCTACCCCTGGAGCGCTTAGGCTACCGCTCCCCCCTGCAGGGGAGAGCGCATCACTTCTCGTCTCAGGTGGCTTAAGGTTGCTGACTGTCCAGGAAACCGGGGGCTATACACCTTCTCCGTTCGGAACTTTGGGATGACCTTGGCCCGTCGGCGCCCCTCCTCAACACCCCCTGCTCCGATGGCAAATGCCGGGTGGTCATCGTGCGGAAGGTCCTTCGGGCACTCGCGGCCGTCCTGGCCGTGACGCTGGCCCTCTTCGCCGGCGCGCCGCCGGTGGTCCTGGCTGACGGCCCGGCGGAGGTCTGGGTGGACGACGACTACGGACGCCTTCGCCTCGGTCCGGGCGGGCGTGGCTGCCGTCTCCTCCGGCGGGACGGTCCGCGTGGCCGCGGGCTCGTATGCCGAGGGCACGGAGTACTGGTCCATCGTCAAGTCCCTCAGCCTCATCGGCGCGGGTAGCGGTCTGGTGACCATCGACCGCAGCGGTAGCGGTTCGTACGGCCTCCACGTCGAGGCCGACGACGTCACCCTGCAGGGTTTCACGTTCATCGGCCCCTCCGCGGTCGCCAACTGGGCCTACGGCCTGAAGATCGCCCACGCGTCCCACATCGCCCTCCAAGACGTCACCGTGACCGGCTCCGGGAGGTCCGGCATCGACCTTAACGGTTGCTCCGGGGTCTCTCTAACCGACGTGACCGTCACCGGCAACCAGGGTGCCGGCCTGGCTCTTACGAGCTGCAGCAACGTGGCCGTCACGGGGCTCGTCACGGGTGGCAACGGCTGGGGCGGCGTCGCCCTCTTCACGTCTGGTAGCGGGATAACCATCACCGGTTCCCAGCTCACCTGGGAGCCCAGTGCCGGGGTCTACGTCCAGGGGGGCACGGCGCTTGACTACCGGGCCTTCAACCTGAGCGGCAACACTTTCGCCTCCAACGGAGTGCACTTCGCCGACCTCGTCCCCGGCTCTCTGGACCTCGAGGACGTCCTCGGTCACAACACTTTCGACCGGGCCGTGGTGGTCCGCACCGGCGGCGAGATCTCCGTGCCGGTCGTCTTCTGCTCCATCCAGCAGGCCGTTGACTGCGCGCAGCCCGGTGACACGGTTGACGTCGCGCCGGGAACGTACAGGGAGCAGGTCGTCATCAACAAGGACCTCACCCTGACTGGCCGGCCGGGTGCCGTCGTCGAAGCCCCGGACGCCCCGGCCACGTTCCGCCTCCCGGAGACCTCCAAGACGCTCCAGCCGGTAGTCCTCGCCTTCGGCGGGACGCGCTACGAGGGTAACAACATCTCCGGGGACGGGACCGTCACCGTCAACGTCGCCGGCCTCACGGTGGACGGACGCAACCTGGTCCCGACCGCCCAGCGCTCCGTCGGCATCCTCTACCGTAACGCCTCCGGCGACATCGAAGGCAACACCGTCCAGAACATGTACGTGGACGGCAAGGAAACCTTCGGCATCCTGGTCTACGGCGACTCCCAGGTCCATGTCGCCCAAAACCACGTCTCCGGCTGGGCCCGCGGCGGCATCGCTGCGTGCGGGGACTTCGGCACCAGCGGGAGCGGCCCGCTCCCCGACCCGGTGGAACGAGGTCACCGGGTGCGGCTGGCCCGGGACCGAGTGGTCCGGCTCCGGCATCATCGTCGTGTGCACCGATGACATCGTCGTCGAGGACAACTGGGTCCACGACAACGAGACCGGCATCGCGGTCTGCGGGTGGATGTGGCTCGCGGACGGGGTCACCGCCGGCGGGACCCGGATCATCGGAAACCGGGTCGAGGGCAACGTCTACGGCATCTCGCTGCAGGACAAGTCCTACGACACGCTGATCCAGGGTAACCTCATCCTCGACAACTACGAGGACGGCGTCGACGTCTGCAACTTCAGGGGCTATCCTGTGACCGGGACGGTCATCACCGGCAACATCTTCTACGGCAACAACCCCGACGGCCTGGACGGCTGCGGTGCGCTCTGGGTCGATTCCGACATCACGGAGACCGTCGACGCCGAGGGCAACTGGTGGGGCCACGCGAGCGGGCCGTACCATGAGACCCTGAACCCCGAGGGCCAGGGCGGGACCGTCATCGGCAGGGCCGACTTCGACCCTGGGGGACGGGCACCCTCACCGCTCCGACCCGGGTCTACACGAACCGGCAGTACGCTATCTCCGCGGAGTTCACCCTCGAAGGTTGGGACCCGTTCCCGCTGGAGCTCGACGTCGAGTTCTCGACCACGCTGGGCACCATCCGCTCGCCGGCTCCCCTGGTCGAGGGTAAGGCCACGACCACGTGGTCTACCGGCACCACCGCCGGCAGGGCCACCGTCACGGCCGCCTTCGTCGGACTCGAGGCGACCGCGGTAGCGGATGTCGTCGCTCCGCCGCCGCCTCCGCCGCCTCCGCCGCCTCCTGCGCCTCCCGCGCCCGAGAACGTGGACGTCAACGTACCGGCGGGCGCCTACCCGGAGGCCCTCAAAATCGCCGTGACCACCAGCGACGACCCGCCGCCCACGGAGCGCTTCAACCTGGTCGGTCAGGTCTTCGAGGTGGAGGCTTTCGCGGCAGGCACCGGCGAGCAGGTGACCGAGTTCGACGACTACATCACCCATCGTCATCCGCTACACCGCCGAGGACCTCGCCAAGGCCGGCGTGACCGACCCGTCCCAGCTCCGCATCTGGTACTGGGACACTGAGGTCGACCCGCCGTGCTGGGTGTGCCTGCCGAGCGTGGTCGACCCGGTCGCGAGGACGGTCACCGCGAGGGTCAAGCACCTCACGACCTTCGCCCTCATGGTCGACCCTGACTTCCCGCCCCTCACCGACGTGAAGGCCCACTGGGCCGAGGCGGATGTCCTCAGGCTGGCCAGCATCGGGGCCGTCAGCGGCTACGAGGACGGTACCTTCCGTCCCGAGCTCGCCGTGACCCGCGCCCAGTTCGCGAAGTTCCTCGCGGCCGCGCTCGGCCTTGAGCCCGGCCACGAGGCCTTCCTCGCAGCCTTCAAGGACGCCGCGGCCGTCCCGTCCTGGGCCGTGCCCTACGTGGCGGCCTGCGTCCGGGAGGGCGTGCTTTCCGGCTGGGACGGCCTCCTCCGCCCGAACGACGCCATCACCCGGGCCGAGGGTACGGCCATGCTGGCCAGGGCCCTCGGCCTCGGCGGCGAACTCGGGGGCGTCGTCACCTTCACCGACGCCGGCTCGCTGCCGGGTTGGGCGCTCGGGTACATCTACCAGGCCTCGTCCCACGGTCTCATCCGCGGCATGCCGGACGGGAGCTTCAGGCCCGCCGACAAGCTGACCCGAGCCCAGGCCGTGACCATCCTCTCGAGAGCCCTGAACCTGGACTAGCGGGCCCGACGACCAACGGAGCGGGGGAGCCCCCTAGGGGGCTCCCCCGTCCCTGCCCGCTCCGCGCCTGCCCGGCGCGCACTCCGGCGAGGGGCCGCGACCGGCGGCCGCCACGGGATATCCTGGGCTGCAATCCGTGATATCCTGGACTGGGAAGGAGACCTTACCCCGTGGACCGCACACCCGTCCCCGACGGGTCAGGCGATGAGAACGGAGCCAACCTAGGAGGCACGCCCGATGAGGCCTGAGGTGAAGTGGTGGACCGACGCTGGCGAGCGCGACCTTAGGGCCGCCTCGGAGCTGTACCGGGCCGGACTCTTCGAAGGAACCGCCTTCCACTGTCAACAGGCCGCCGAGAAGTTCCTGAAGGGCCTGCTTGTGGCTGCAGGCGGCCTCTCGCAGCGGTCCCACTCGTGCGTGCGTCTTCTCTCAGCCCTGGGAAGGAGCGGCATCACACCGCCGGGGGAGGTAGCCACGGCATGCCGCAGGCTCGACCCCCACTACGTCGACGCCCGGTACCCGAACGGCGTAGGGGGCGCGCCGGAGGAGTTCTACGATGCGACCATCGCCGAGGCGCTCCTCGGGGACGCTGAGACCGTGCGGGGCTTCGTCCGGGTGACCCTCGAGAACCTCGGCCGGTGAAGCGCGGTGGTGAACTCCGTGCGGTCGGGAAACGACGGCAGCCGAAAGCCAATCCGGGCCACCGGGGACCACTCACTCGTTCCCTTCATAGCCGCTCTGAAGGACGGGTTCCGGCTTCGTGCCGTGGCTCTCTTCGGCTCACGGGCCCGCGGCGACCACCTCCCGGACAGCGATTTCGACCTCGCGGTCGTGTCGGACGACTTCGCCGGGTTGGACCGCCTCCGGCGCCGCCTGAGAGTCTACGAAGTCTGGTATGACTTCGGGCCGGACGCCGACGCCGACATCTTCGCCTTGACCCCGGATGAACTTCAGGCCATGCAAGGTCCGCTCATCTGGGACATGCTCGAGGACGGCCTTCCCCTTCTTGACGACGGGACCTGGAGGGAAGCCTCCCGCGAGTTCCGGCGGCGCAGGGCCGCTGGACTCATCGTCCCGGTGGAGGGCGGTTGGAGGCTAGGCGAACGAGGTCCAGCATAGCCTTTCAGCCGACCGTTTCCACCGACAGGCAACCCAACTGCGCCGCCCACCGGTCGAGGCCCTCGGCGAGCTCGCGCTCGAGCGCCCGGGTTCCGGGTTCCCACCACACCCCGTTGACGACCAGCACGGCGCCGCCCCTCCCGCGGTCCAGGCGGGCATCCACCCGGGCGACGAAGCGGTCACCGCGGAGGACGGGGCAGGTGTAAGGGCCGTAGCGACGCCTCGCCGGCGGAACGTAAGCCTCCCAACCGTAGTCGAAGCCGAAGAGGTCCGCGAGCCGCTCCCTGTCCCAGACCAGGTTGTCGAGGGGCGGTAGGAACGCGAGCACAGGCTCCGGGTCCCACTCCTCCGCCCGGACGAGGTCATCCACCTCCGCAGCGGGGGCAAGGTAGAGGGAGGCCCCTCTCCCCTCTCCCCCCTCGACCTCGACCCACACCGCCTCCCCCTCCTCGACGAGCCGCTCGGCCAGAGTGAGGCGCTCGGCGGCGGACGTCTCGACCCAGCCGAAGTGGGGCGCCCGCGGGTTCGCAAGACCCATGGCCCGGACGTACTTCGGAACGACCCTCTTGACGTAGGCCTGCCACTCGGCCTCCCGGTCCCCGGGGGGCGGCCCGGCCTCGAAAGGCTCGGGGGCGGCCACCTCTCCCCACATCCTCTCGACCAGGTCGAAGTAGCGGCGCCCGCCCCGCCGGTGGCTGATGGCGACCCGCCCGAAGTGCCAGAGCCATTCGAGGGCCTGGCGGACAGCTCTGGTCCCCGCCCGACCCTCCGGGTCCCACCAGCCCTCTGTCCGGCGGTCGTCCTCGAGGTCCAGAGACGAGAGAGGCCCCTCCTCGGCAAGGCGTCTGAGGATGACGGTCATGACCGGTTCGAGGCCGCTCAACCGGGGCCGCTGCTCCCTTTCGATGGCCCTGAACGGTAACGGAAGAACGAGTAGTCTTCGGAAGGGACTATGACCCGGCTACAGGCGACGACCTCCACCAGGCTCCTCTCGTCGTAAAGGCACCTCTCCAGGGCGTCCGGCTCGTAGCCGTCCACTCGGGCCGAGAGGACGAGGTGGTGGTTCGGCTCGATGACGCGCATCGGGTCGACCTGCACGTACTCGAGGTGACGGACCGCGGCGCGCACGGCGCGCTGACCGGACCGGCTGAGGCTTTGCTCGGCCGGGCCCGCCCGCTCCCCGGCCCACGGTGGGGCCTCCCCGGCAGCCCTGGCGAGGCCGGACCGGCGCACGAGGAAACGACGGGCCGCCCTGCGGCTGACGAGTAGCGCAGGCCCGGTGCGGTGCACGCGGCGGCCACCCCCGGGAGGCGCCGCGGTAGACCCGCCTCTAGACAAGACTCTGCCAGGCGGCCAGAAGGAAGCAGGCGGCCAGGTAGGGGCTCGAGAGCTTGAAGAGCCGGCGCGCCCGGTCCGGAGCGGGGTCGCGCATCACCTGGAGACTCCCGGCCACGACCGGCACCTGGAGAACGAGGGTCAGCGCCACGGCCGCCGAACTGAAGCGGGCTACGAGCGCCAGGGCGACGGCGGTTGCGCACAGGGCCAGGCTCGACCAGCCCACGCACCGCGCCGCCTTGGGGACGCCCACCACCACCGGCAGCATCGGGACCCCGGCCCGGCGGTAGTCGTCGACGTGCCGGATGGCCAGACTCCAGATGTGCACCGGGGTCCAGGCCACGACGAGCGCAGCCACGAGGAGGGCTACGGGGTCCAGGGCGCCGCCGGTGGCCGCGGCGGCCCCCATCATGACGGGTGCCCCGCCGGCCGGCGAGCCCAGGATCACGTTCAGGGGGGTCCGCGGCTTGGTGAGGCCGTTGTAGACCGCGGTGCTGTCGAGGACCCCGAAGGCCAGCCAAGCCAGCGTCCACAGGTTGGTCTTCAAGGCTGCCACGGCCGCGGCCGCACCGATGAGGGCGAGACCGAACCACAGGGACTCCCAGGGCTCCAGGCGCCCCGTCGGAAGCGGCCGGTGTCTGGTCCTCTCCATCACGGCGTCCATGCGCCGGTCTATGTAGCCGGTCACGGCGTTGGCGCCGGCGCAACCCAGCACCGCGGCGAGCACGGCCCAGAGCACCCGGCTTCTGGCCGCGGCCAACGCAGCCTCGAGGAGCGGACCAGCTAAGAAGCCCAGGCCGGGTCCCACCGAGAAGGCGGGAGAGGTCCCTACGAGCGAGCCCAGGCCGACCGCCCCCCCGACGACCGTCCCGGTCGCCAGAAGGACCACGGAGCGGAACTTCGTGGTCTCCGCGTAGGCCTTCACCCGGGGCCAGGCCCCTCCCCAGACCCCTCCCCGGCGCAACTCCATCCGGACCTCACCGGTGGCGGCGGTGTCCCTCCGTCCTTCCACGCAGCCAGCCTCCCCTAGGTTAGGTTCGAGTCTACGCCTAGACTTCCAGCCTGCCGTAGAGAGTGTCCGCCAGCGATAGCGTGACCCGGTAGAGGACGACGGCCAGAGCCACGAGGATACCGGCCAGTACCGCCACTACGGTGAGCTCCCCGAGCCCCACCGACCCCGTGAGCCACCGCACCAGGGCGAGGCCGCCGAGGATGAGCCCGAACCCGACCGGGAGCGGGACGATGACATTGAGGTTGCTCTTCACCGCCTGCTGCGGGTTGGTCCAACCGAGGAACGGGCGCCACATGTCGTACAGGAGCCCGAAGATGAGGAGCACGGCCGACCCGGCGGACCCCAGCAGGATCGCCTCCACAATCCGCAGCGGGGTGAGCCCGAAGAACACGGAGAAGACCACCAGAGTGGGGAGGGTCGACACCATGGCTCCGACGGAGGCGAAGAGCAGCTTCCCTCGGACCTGCTGGGCCGGTGAGGCCGGGATGACCTTCGAGACCCAGAGGGTCCGCCCCTCCCGGGAGACCGCTGTGGCCGAGGTCGTGTTTATCCCGGCCAGGAACAGCATCACGGCCGCGACCAGGAGGGCCATGTAGAACTGGGCGTTACCCGACGCCTCCACGGCCCGGAGGAGCCGCTCGATGTCCGGGTCGGTCCGCAGGGTCAGCACGGGCAGGATGAAGACCACGGGCACGATGAGGGCCGGAGCGAAGCCGTTGAGGGCGTAGATGGGTACCCGGACGAACAGGCGCCACTCGCGCAAGAAGAGAGCCCGCAGGACGCCCCGCTGCCTGGTGGCCGCCTCGGCCCGGCGCCGGGCCGCCTCCACGGCCGCCTCGTCGAGGCGTCTCCGCGGCAGTTCGGCGCCACCGATAAGGCCACCGTAGAACAGCTTCTCCCCGACGAGGGCGACCGCCCCCACCGCGGCGAGGCAGGCGGCGACGAAGCCGAGGAGCGAGCCGAGCCTCACTCCGAGGTCAGGGGAGACGATGGCCCTCGTCGCCCAGACGACCGGCGGGAAGGCGCGGCCCATCTCGGCGACCAGGTCGACCCGTCCGGCCAGGAGGGCCTGGAGGTAAGCCTGGGGGTCTTGGCCCTGGGGCACGGCACCGAAGACGAGGACCTGGAGCCCGAGGAAGAACCCCGTCAGGAGGATGCTGAAGATGACGATGAGCAGGTCACGGTGCCGCCGGTTGACGAAGCGCATCATCCCGATGGCCACCAGCGCGGAGAGCCCCAGGGGGATGACCGGGGCCAGGGCCATGACCACGACGACGCAGAGCCAGAAGGCCGGCCCTCCGCCGACGGTCTGGGCCCAGGCCACTGCAGTCGGCACCAAGGCCAGCGCCACCACCGCGTACTCCCCGACCAGCACGGCCCCGAACTTGGCCAGGAGGATGGTCCCAGGTTTGAGGGGTAGGGGGACCAGGAGGTCGAGGTCGTTCGAGAAGTAGAAGACCGAGATGACCGCGGGGATGCCGAAGAAGATGAGGAGGACCATCAGGGCCAGCAGGCTGAAGGTGAAGGCGATGCCCGGCTGCCCGACCACGAATCCCGCCGAGACGAACCCGCGGGCCACCTGGTACAGCCCGTAGCCGAAGATGACCGCGAGCGAGGCCAGACCGAACCCGGCCAGTATCGGTTCCCACAGGCGCTCCCGCCGGAGGATGTAGCGGTGGTAGGCGGCAGTGAGGGAGTACGTGTTGTCCAGGGTCACCCGGAAGACGGGCCAGAAGCTGCTCGGGGCGCTCAATCCTGCTCCCTCCCCGGTCCGGGCCTCCGGTCGGCGGTCGGTCCGGGCCTGCGGTCGGGGGTCGGTCCGGGCCCCCGGTCGGAGGCCCGCCCGGGCCCGCGGTCCCCGGTCTCCCGGCGGCCACCGACGGGCCTCCGGACGACCTCCTCCAGAGGCTTCTCCTCCGTCACCTCGAGGAAGATGCGCTCCAGGGTGGCCTCGCCGGCCGCCAGGCGCCTGAGCTCTTCCATCGAGCCCTCGGCCACCAGCCGCCCCCGGTTGATGATGGCGATGCGGTCGCAGACCCGCTCGGCCACATCCAGCACGTGGGTGGAGAAGAAGACGGCCTTGCCCTGGTCGCACCGCTGCCGCATGAGCTCCTTGAAGAGGGCTGCGGAGCGGGGGTCCAGGCCGGTCATCGGCTCGTCCAGGATGAGGAGCTTGGGGTCGGGCAGGACGGCGGCGATGACCGCGAGCTTCTGCCGCATCCCGTGGGAGAAGGTCTGCACCAGTTCGCGGACCGCGTCACGGAGGTCGAACATCTCGAGGAGCTCACCGAGGCGGCTCCGCCGGATGTCCGTCGGGACCCCGAAGACATCGCCGATGAAGTTGAGGTACTCCAGGCCGGTGAGCTTCTCGTAGAGTTCGGGGTAGTCCGGGACGAAGCCTATGCGGCGCTTGGCCTCCAGCGGCCGGGCCTGGACGTCTATACCGTCCACGGTGATGGTCCCGGAGTCCGGCCGGAGGAGGCCGACGACCATCTTGATGGTGGTCGTCTTACCCGCCCCGTTCGGCCCGAGGAAACCGAAGATCTGGCCGGCCGGGACCTCGAGGCTGAGGTCGTCCACGGCCTTTATCTCGCCCCTGCGGTAGCTCTTCGACACCTTCCGGATGGACAGCACGCCCCAAGACCTCCCGTCTCCGGATGTTAGGTTAGTCCTTCGCCGCGCGGTAGAATTCACCTCTGCCGGGCCCTACCAGGCCCCCTTGGCAGCCGGGACCCCCGGGCCGCCCACAAGCCCCGTGACGTTGTGCCGGGTCGGGGTGCCCCCTCTGTGTGGCGCCGGCGCCGGCATTCCTAGCTCCTGCCTCGACATACCTAAGGAGGAAGCTTATGGAGCAGGAGATTGCCCTTACCTGTCCAAATAACCTTCTGAATTCGACGCGGTTCGACTCACCGTTTCCCCCGCGGGGTGAGAGCGCCGTTGGCCAACGGCATCCGCAAGTGGGCCGTCCCCCTCATCCTTCTCCTCGCCGACGTCGTCGCCGTGAACCTCGGGTGGCGGCTGGGTCTGTGGCTCCGCTTCGAAGGTCTCATCCCTCGCCTGTTCGTCGAATCGCGTCACGTTCTCGACCTTCCGGTGAACCTCATCCACATCGCCTGCTTCGCCGGGTTGGGCCTTTACCATCGCCTGTGGCGCTACGCCGACAGCCGCGACGTCCTGCGGCTGGGCCTGGCGGCAGGCGTCGCCACCGCCGGCACGTGGGTCGCCGCCTACTGGGTGCTCTCCATCCCCTACCCGCGGGGAGCCCTGCTCATCGGCGAGACACTCATCCTCTTGGGCGTCGTCGGCACGCGCCTCTTGGTCAAGCTGGCGGCCGAAGGAGAAGGCGGGTTTCGCCCTTCCTGCGCTCGACGCGTGTTGGTGGTCGGAGCGGGGGAGGCCGGGCGACTGGTCGTCCGGGAACTCAGACGGCACCCGGAGCTCCGCAGCCGGCCGGTCGGCTTCGCCGACGACGACCCCCGTAAGAAGGGCATGGTCGTCGCCGGTCTGAGGGTGCTGGCCGACCGCTCCAACCTAGCCCAGGTCGTGTCCGACCGCAACATAGAGGAAATCATCATCGCCATGCCCTCGGCCACACGCCAGTCCATCGGCGAATGGACCCGGCTGGCGGCCAAGACCAGGGCCCGCGTGCGCCTCCTCCCCGGCCTCTACGAGCTCATCGGTTCGCCGGTGGACCTCTCGAAGGTACGCGATGCCCGCCCGGAGGACTTCCTCGGGCGCGAGCCGGTGAAGCTACCCCTCGACGCCGCCGCCAAGGTCTTCAGCGGCCGGAGGGTCCTCGTCACCGGGGCTGGGGGTTCCATCGGGTCGGAGCTCTGCCGCCAGCTGTCGCGGCTCGACCCTGCCCTGCTCGTCCTCCTGGGCAACGAGGAGAACCAACTCCACGAGCTCGCGGTCGACCTCTCTCTCGAAAGGCCCCAGCTCCGGCTCGAGATCGTCCTGGGCGACATCCGTGACGAGACCCGGATGCGCCAGGTCTTCCTGCGCTGCCGGCCCGATGTCGTGTTCCATGCCGCCGCCCACAAGCATGTCCCGCTCCTCGAGGCCAACCCTGAGGAGGCGGTCAAGAACAACGTCCTCGGGACGCGCAACGTGGCCCTCGCCGCGCTCGAGGCCCGGGTGGAGACATTCGTCTACGTCTCCACCGACAAGGCGGTCCGCCCGGTCAGCGTCATGGGAGCCGCGAAGCGCCTGGGCGAGATGATCGTCCAGAGCCTCAACAGTGCCGGAGTCACCAGGTTCGTGGTGGTCCGTTTCGGTAATGTGCTGGGCAGCCGGGGTAGTGTCCTGCCCCTCTTCGAAAGGCAGTTGGCCCGTGGCGGCCCGCTCACCGTGACCCACCCGGAGGCGACCCGCTATTTCATGACCCTGGAGGAGGCCGCGTGCCTCCTCCTCCAGACGGCCGTGATCGGCCAAGGCGGCCAGGTCCTGGTCCTCAACATGGGGACGCCCGTGAAGGTACTCGAGCTGGCCGAGAACGTCGTCAGGGCTGCGGGTAAGGAGCCCGGGCGCGACGTCGCCATACAGTTCATCGGCCTGCGTCCGGGCGAGAAGCTCCACGAAGAGCTCCTGACGGCCTACGAACAACTGAGCGCCACGACGAGCGACCGTATCTTCCAGGCCGTCCAGCCGGCGCCGCCCTGGACCGCGCTACAGCAGGAGTTGGCTCGCCTCGCCGCCGCTCTCCAGGAATCCGGCCCCGCGCGGGTCCGCGACCTGCTCTTCGCCATCGCCGGGGCCACCCCCGAACAGAGGGAGGCGGCGAGCTCTTGATTCCCCTGGCCAGACCTGACATCGGTGAGCTCGAGATAGAGCTGGTGAACCGGGTGCTGCGCTCGGAGACCCTCAGCCTGGGACCGATGGCAGAGGAGTTTGAACGGTCCCTCGCCGCCTACGTCGGAGCGCCGCACGCCGTGGCCGTCTCCAGCGGCACAGCCGGGCTGCACGTGGTGCTGGCCGCCCTCGGCCTCGGACCGGGGGACGAGGTCGTCACGACGAGCTTCAGCTTTGTGGCTACCGCCAACGCCGTGCTCTACGAGCGGGCCCGGCCGGTCTTCGTTGACGTGGAGCCGGAGTACCTCTGTCTTGACCCCGACTTGGTCGCCGCGGCCATCACCCCTCGCACGCGGGCCATCCTGGCCGTGGACGTCTTCGGCCACCCGGCCAGGCTCGACCGCCTGCGGGAGGTCGCCCGGGCCCACGGCATCGCCCTGGTCGACGACGCCTGCGAAGCCCTGGGGTCGGAGCTCGGCGGGGTGCGCCTCGGCGACCCCGCCCTGGCCGACGCCGCCGTCTTCGCCTTCTACCCGAACAAACAGATGACCACCGGCGAGGGCGGGATGGTCGTGACCGCCGACCTTGAGCTGGCCCGTCTATGCCGCAGCCTGCGCAACCAGGGCCGCGGCGAGGGGACTGGTTGGCTGGTCCACGAGCGCCTCGGCTACAACTACCGGATGGACGAGATGTCGGCCGCCCTCGGGCTGGGCCAGCTCCGACGCCTCGAGGAGCTGCTCGCCGCCCGGACTCGGGTGGCCGGGCTCTACGCCGAGCGCCTCGCCGGGGTGGAAGGCATCCGCCTGCCGCAGGTGGCGCCGGACGTACGGATGAGCTGGTTCGTCTATGTCGTCCGGCTCGACCCTTCCTTCGACCGCGACCGGGTGATGGCCTACCTCGCCAGCCGCGGCATAGCGAGCCGCCCGTACTTCCAGCCAATCCATCTCCAGCCGTTTTACCGTGAGCGCTTCGGCTACCGGGGCGGAGAGCTCCCGGTGACCGAGGCCGCCGGGCGGTCCTGTCTCGCCCTGCCCTTCTACGGGCTGATGACCGCCGACCAGGTCGACACGGTCGCCACGGCTCTCGAGGAGGCGCTGGCCTGCTGCGCAGCCTAAGACACAGCCTCGGCCGCTCCGCCCTTTTGAAGAGGACCGTGGACATCTGCGGAGCTCTCCTGGGTCTGGCGCTGGGTGCTCCGGTGATGGCCCTCACGGCCCTGGCGGTGCTCGTCACGATGGGCCCGCCGGTCCTGTTCCGCCAACCGCGCCCGGGCCGACACGGTCGCCTGTTCACGTTGGTCAAGTTCAGGACCATGACCGACCGCCGGGACTCTTCCGGCCGTCTCCTCCCCGACGCCGAGCGCCTCACCCGACTCGGGCGTTTCCTCCGGCGGACGAGCCTGGACGAGCTGCCCGAGCTCTTCTGTGTCCTGGCCGGGCCCATGAGCCTCGTGGGACCGCGGCCCCTTCTTTGCCAATACCTCGAGCGCTACACCGCCGAGCAGGCCCGCCGTCAAGAAGTGAAGCCCGGCCTCACCGGCTGGGCCCAGGTCAACGGCCGCAACGCTCTCACCTGGGAGGAGAAGCTCGCCCTGGACGTGTGGTACGTGGACAACTGGAGCCTTGCTTTGGACCTTCGCATCCTCTGGCTCACCGTGGGCAAGGTCCTCCGCGGTGAGGGAGTCGGCGCCCCCGGCCTGGACACGACCATGCCCGAGTTCACCGGTCGAACAACAGCGGGCTCTCGGGGTGTCCCCGGGGTCGGTGCCGCCGGGACGGAGGGACCCGTGACTTGAGCGACCTCGTCATCTACGGTTCCGGCGGCTTCGCCCGCGAGGTCCACCAATTGGTCCTGGACCTCGTCGCCGAGGGCGCCGCCTGGCGGGTCCTCGGCTTCCTCGATGACGCCCGGGAACGGCACGGCCTCGAGGTGCACGGTCTACCCGTCCTCGGCGGGTGGGAGTGGCTCCGGGACCACCCCGGAGTGGCCGTGGCGGTCGGCATAGGCTCCCCCGCCGCACGGCGGCACGTGGTCAGACGGGTCCTCGGGCTCGGTCCACGGGCCTTCCCGACCCTCGTCCACCCCAGGACTTGGGTGGGACGGGGCGTCACGTTCGGCGAGGGAACGGTCGTCTGCGCCGGCTGCCTTCTCACGACGGACATCGCCGTAGGGCGCCACGTCATCCTCAACCTGGGCTGTACGGTCGGGCACGACGCCGTCATCGCCGACTTCGTCACCCTGGCGCCCTCGGTCAACGTGTCTGGCGGGGTCACCCTCCAAGAGGGCTGCGACATCGGCACCGGCGCCGCCATCACCCCCGGCGTAGCCGTCGGGCCATGGACCGTCGTCGGCGCCGGGGCCGCAGTCGTCCGGGACCTCCCGGCGAACGTCACCGCCGTGGGCGTTCCGGCCAGACCCATCAAACACCGCCCGCCCGGGTGGCAAGACCGGGAGGGGGAGGGGGAAAGCGAGGGGTGGTGAGAGTGAGCGCGGAGCCTGCCGCCCTGCCGGCCAAGGCCGGGACCGCCCCAACGGCCGAGGCCGAGGCACGTCTGGTCGCCAGGATCCTCGACCGCACGGCCCTGGTGGCGGTCCAAGGACTGGGGTACATCGGCCTGCCGCTGGCCGTGGAGAAGGCCAGGGTCGGCTACCGGGTCGTGGGCCTCGACAAGGACCCGGAGAGGGTGGCCGCCGTCAACGCCGGACAGAGCCACATCCCCGACGTCGCTTCGGACGTGCTCGGCGCGGTCGTCGGCCGGGGCCTCATCCGGGCCTCGACGGACCCGGCCGTGCTCGGCGAGGCCGACGTCATCGTCATCTGCGTCCCCACCCCCCTCACGCGCAACCTCACCCCGGACCTCCGCTTCGTCGAGCAGGCCGCTCGCGACATCGCCGCCCGTCTGCGCCCGGGGCAACTCGTCAGCCTCGAGTCGACCACCTACCCCGGGACGACGGAGGAACTCCTCTTGCCCATCCTCGAGTCGTCCGGGCTTAGCGCCGAGCGCGACTTCTATCTCGTCCATTCCCCCGAGCGGATGGACCCCGGGAACAAGCGCTACACCACGAGCAACACGACCAAGGTCATCGGCGGGGTCGGTCCGGCCTCTCTGCGCGTCGGGCTGGCCTTCTACTCCCAGACGGTCAGGCGCGTGGTCCCCGTCTCGAGCGCCAAGGCCGCCGAGCTGGTCAAGGTTTTCGAGAACACCTTCCGGGCCGTGAACATCGCCCTGGTCAACGAGCTCGCCCTGCTCTGCGACGCCATGGGCCTTTGCGTCTGGGAGGTGCTCGACGCCGCCTTCACCAAGCCCTTCGGCATCATGCCCTTCTACCCCGGACCCGGAGTGGGCGGGCACTGCATCCCCGTCGACCCCCACTACCTCGAGTGGAAGGCCCGCGAGCTCGGCTTCAACACGCACTTCATCGCCCTCGCCGGCGAGATAAACAGGCAGATGCCCGAGTTCGTCCGCCGGAAGGCGCTGCGGCTCCTGAACGAGATGGGCCTGCCGCCTTCCGACTCGCGCATCCTGGTCGTGGGGGTCACCTACAAGCGGGACGTGCCCGACTGCCGGGAGTCGCCGGCCCTGGAGGTCATGAGGCTCCTTCGGCAGGACCTGGCCGACGTGGCCTACCATGACCCGCTCGTGCCCTGCCTGGACGCGTGCGGGCTCAGACTCGCCTCCCTACCCCTGACGCCGGAGAACCTAGCCGCGAGGGACCTGGTCATCATCACCACCGACCACAGCTCGGTGGACTGGAGGCTCATCGTCCGGCACGCCCGCCGCGTGCTCGACACCCGCAACGCGACCCGCGACGTGACCGAGAGGCGGGAGGTCATCACTCTTCTCTAGGCGGGGGGGGGAGCGCCTTGACGCCCGAGCGCCGGCGCCTGCGTATCTGGCTCGTGAACCACTACGCCGTCCTGCCGACCCAACCCGGCGGGACGCGGCACTGGAGTCTGGCCCGCCGCTTGGTGGAGCGAGGCCATCGGGTCACCGTCTTCGCCTCGAGCTTCCACCACCTGCTGAGGAAGGAGATGCGCCTCGGCCCCGGCGAGGCGAGGCGGGCGGAGAGCGTGGACGGGGTCGAATTCATCTGGCTCCGGACTAGGCCTTACGCCGGGAACGACTGGCGCCGGGCTGTGAACATGGCCGAGTTCGCCTTGCGTCTGGTCGCCGAGGGACGGAGTCCGGCCGCGGAAGTGCGACCCGACGTGGTGGTCGGCTCGAGCCCCCACCCTCTGGCGGCCCTGGCTGTCGAGAGGGTCGCCGCCCGCCTGCGGGTGCCTTTCGTCCTCGAGGTCCGGGACCTCTGGCCGGAGACCTTCATCGAGCTGGGCAAGATGAGCCGGAGTCACCCTCTGGCCCTCGCCCTCGGCCGGCTCGAACGCTACCTCTACCGCCGGGCCGCCCGTATCGTCACCGTCTGGTCGCACGCCCGCGACTACATTGTCCGGCTAGGGGTAGACGCAGAGAGGGTCCACTGGATACCCAATGGCGTGGACCTCGGTCTGGTCCCGTCACCCCGCCCCCTGCCTACCGACGGGCCGTTCACGGTGATGTTCGCCGGGCTGCACTGCCACACGGTCGGTCTGGAGCACCTCCTGGATGCGGCCGAAATCCTCCAGAAGCGGGGCTGGAAGGGTCGGATGGTCCTCCGCCTCGTCGGGGAGGGTCCGGAGAAAGCCTCCCTGGTCCGGCGGGCCTCCGAACGGGGCCTGGAGCTGGTCCGCTTCGAGGACCCCGTGCCCAAGGCGGAGGTCTATGACCTCTTGTCCCAGGCCCATGTCCTCCTCTCGCTCCACCGCGACATACCCCTCTACCGCTGGGGCATCGGCGACAACAAGCTCTACGACGCCCTGGCCGCCGCCCGCCCGGTGGTCTTGACGGGCGACCCTCCGCTCAACCCGGTCCGTGAAGCCGGGGCCGGGCTCGTCGTCCGTGCGGGCGACCCGGTCGCCCTCGCCGACGCGCTCGAGACCCTCGCCGGCTCAGACCCCGCTTCCCTCGAAGCGATGGGCCGGAGCGGCAGACGCTACGCCGAGGCCAACCACGACCTCGCCCGTCTGGCCGAGAGGTTGGAGGAGGTGCTCTACGCCGCCGTCGGGGAGGCTGGACGGCAGGCCACGTCTCCGGAGGTGCGGGCGCAAGACGCCCCGGGCCAAGCCCCGCCACCGAGCGCGGCGAAGAAGAGGACAAAGCGCGAGTCGTAAAGGTCCCCGCTGAACTGGGCAGCCGTTAGGAAAAAGGTGAGACAAGCGAACACGTAGGCCCGGAGACCCGGGTCGCCGGCGGCGGCCGTGCCCGGACGCGGGCGGACGAGCCGGCCGAGGCCCGTCCCGAGCATCACCGCGAGGACGGACAGACCGACCAGTCCCTGTTCGCAGGCCACCTCGAGGAAGAGGTTGTGGGGGTAACGGAAGGACCGGTAGGGTGAGAAGGCCGCAAAGGCTGCGGTCCCGTACCCCACCCAGAGCGAGTCGAGGAACGCGTCGAGAGCGATGCGGTACAAGTCCAGGCGGGCCGCGACGGTGGCAAGGTCGGCTTGCTCCTCCACGAGGCTGGAGTAACGTTCCCAGAGGGTCTCGGGGACGGGGACGAAGGCCAGGACCAACCCTACCAGCCCGAGGACCGCCGCCACCCGGAGGATGGTCGAAAGGCGCCGTCTGGAGAAGAGGACGAGGGTGGCAAGACAGGCCGCGAGGGCGGAGACCAGCGCCCCCCGCGAGCCGGCCAGGACCAGACAGACCGCGAGCAGCACCAGGCCCGGCCCCAGGAGAAGCCACCGTGCTCCCCGCCTCGCCGTCCGCCACAGGTAGAGCGCCGAGGCCCCGCCGAGGAACATGAACCGGGCGAAGACGTTGGGACCGCCCCAGAGTGCCGCCAGGCGGCTCTGGGCCCCCGGTCCGGTGACCAGGGCCAGCGCCGCCAGCACTACGGCCGCCGCGAAGAAACCGCCCGCCAGACGACCGTAATCCTCGGGCTCGCGTAGGGCCGCCCTCGCCAGCACCACGGTCAGGGTGGCCAACCCGACCAGGGTGGCTTTGGAGAGGGCAAGGTCGGGTAGTGGCGAGTAAGTCGTGCCGACCAAGGTCACCAGGGCCAGACCGACGGTGAAGGCCAACCCCGCGTCCAGCGGCCACGGAGCCAACCGCGACCGTGCCGCGGCGAGGACCAGGACCCAGACCAGGCCGACCGCGGCCAGGTACGTCTCCGAGCCCGGTCCCGCCAGCCCCAACGATGACAGGGTGCTGCGGCCGGACATGAGCACCAGGGCTATGTAGACGGCCGGGCCGGTGACCGCCCCGAGTCTCACGCCGGTCCGCGCCCCCGGTCCGGGTCGCACCCTTGGGTGTCCCCGGTGTATTCGCGGTCAGCCCAGACGCAGGCCGGCAGATCACGGACCAGCCGCTCCGCCCGCGCCCGCCCGACGATTCGGGCCGCGGCCCGGAGCGCCTCGGCGAGCCGGACCGGGCGGGTGTCGGGGCGGTGCGCATCACTGACCAAAGCATGGACGAGGTCCGAGCGGAGAAGCTCCTCGGCCGCCCGCCGGACCGGCGCGGGACCGAGCAGGCTCGGAGCGGCGACGGCCACTAAGGCACCCTGTTCGACCAGCGGCCTCAGGCTGGCCGGCTCCGCCGCCACCCGCTCGGCCCGCTCGGGATGAAGGATCACCGGCACTACTCCTACGAGAGAAAGGTTGAAGAGAACCTTCCCGGCGGCGGCCAAGTCCACACCCGGGGGCAGCTCGACGCCAAGGTAACGCGAACCCGCCAGGGTCAGGACCTCTCCTCTCTTGACCCGGGCCGGGAGGTCCGGGTCGAGCACACACTCCATGCCTTCAGCGACCTCGAGCCCCACTCCGTTCCCCCGGAGGGCCTCCCGTAGAGACGCGAGGGCCTCCGACAGGAGCTCATGGCCACCCTCCCGCGGCAACCATGCCGAGTGCACGCCGGCGCAAGCCCTGACGACGCCCGCAGCCACGGCTTGTCCGGCCAGCGCCAGCGCCTCATCGAGGTCGCGTGGCCCGTCATCCACACCCGGAAGGATGTGGAGGTGGAGGTCGGAGACGGGGGAAAGGCACGCGGCCGGGGAGACGCTGGCGACGGGCCGGGACCCGGCCCCCCAGATGTGCCTTCTCACCGGCCCTTGCCGCCGCGCCCGGCTGAGGGGCGACGCGCACGCGCCTCCGACGGCCGCTCGTCCTCCTCGCCGTAGTAGTCCGAGTAAGAGGAGTAGCCGCTCCCGCGGCCCCTGGTCGGAGCCTGGTTCAGCACCACCCCCAGGAGGCGGGCGTGGACCTGTTCGAGCCGCGCCTTCGCCTCCCGGGCGGCGGAGTAAGGCCCGGCCCGGGCCCGGAGGACGAGGAGCACCCCGTCCGTGGCCGCCGCCAGGACCAGAGGGTCGGTGACCGCCAGGACCGGCGGGCTGTCGACGACCACTATGTTGGCTTGGAGGGCGAGCTCCTCGAGGACCCTGGCCATGCGTATCGAGCCGAGCAACTCGGCCGGGTTCGGGGGTTTCGGCCCGGCCGGCACGACCCTCAGGTTGGGGACCCCCACCTCGTGAAGCACTTCCCCGACCTGCGCGTCGGCCGCCAGGACGTTGCTCAGCCCGGTCCTCCCGTCCAGGCCGAACGTCCGGTGGACCTGTGCCCGCCGGAGGTCACCGTCGAGGAGCACGACCCTGTACCCCGCGTCGGCCAGGGTCAAGGCCAGGTTGGCCGACACCAGGGTCTTGCCTTCCTGCGGGCGCGGGCTGGTGACGAGCACCGACCTTATGGGCCGCTCGGCGGCCAGGAAGCGGAGGTTCGTCCGGAGCGCCCGGTAAGACTCCACCACCGGCGACATGGGAGAGAAGTTGCGGATGAGCAGCTCGCCGAGGACGGCCTTCCTAGCGCCCACGCTTGCCCACCTGCCTGTCCTTCGGGTCCGACCTTCCGGCCCGCGCCGGCGGCCGGACGAAGGGGATGACGCCGAGGGTGGGCAGGCCCAGATACCGGTCCACGTCCTCGACGGAGTCGATGGTGTTGTCGAGGTACTCGATGAGAAGGCCCAAGAGGATGCCCAAGACCAAGCCGACACACCCGGCCACCGCCATGTTCCAGGCCGGCCGCGGCCGGACCGGCTTGGTCGGGGGAACCGCCTGATCGACGATGACAAGGTCCCCCATCCCCGTCAGGGCGGTGACCTCCTCGATGAACACGCGGGCCAAGGCGTTGGCCGTGGAGGCCGCCACGTAGGGGTCGGGGTCCTCGACCACAATCTCCAGGAGCTCGGTGTCACGGAAGAGCTTGACCTTAATCTTCCGCTGGAACTCGGTGTAGCCGAGGGGGAAACGCAGTTCCCGGATGACCTGCTCGACGACCCTCCTGGACTTCACGATCTCCCCGTAGGTCTTCACCAGCTGACGGTGGAGCTGGAGAGTGGCGTAGTCCACGACAGGGGCGTCCCTCTTGAAGGCGATGAGGGTGGTAGAGGCGGCGTAGACCGGGGTCAGGACGAAGTAGGTGAGGGCGTAGGCCACCGCCACCGCCCCCAGGGTGGTCAGGACCACGACCGCCCAGTGACGCCGAAGGACACGGAACAGGTCCACCAGGTCGGGTTCGCGCGCTCCCTGCACGTCACCACCTCCGGTCAGGCAGACAACGCAGGAGCATTTGGCGTCGCAGGACGGCTTTCCCTGCTTGACGTTGACACCACCGGTCGGCGGCGGCTAGGCTGACCTCAGAGTCCCCGGGCCCTACCCCTCCCCCCTCCCCCCTCCGGGGGCCGATGCCTAGGAGGGAACCCGATGTCCGACCCCTTCTTCACCGAAGAGCACGAGGTCCTGCGAAGGCACATCCGCCGCTTCGTCGAAGCCGAGCTCGCCCCGCACGCCGACGAGTGGGAGGCCTCCGGCGGCTTCCCGAGCGAGGTCTTCCGGCGCTTGGGCGAACTCGGCCTTCTCGGCCTGCGGCTGCCCGAGGAGTACGGAGGCCAGGGAGGCGATTTCTTCGCCTCCATCGTCCTGGCCGAGGAGCTTTCCCGCTCCAGGGCGTCCGGTCTACCGACGGCCGTGGCCGTGCACACCGAGATGGCCATGCCCCCCATCCTCCAGTTCGGCACGGAGGAGCAGAAGCGACGCTGGCTGGTCCCCGGGGTGAGAGGCGAGAAGATCTACGCCCTGGCCATGACCGAGCCCAACGCCGGTTCGGACCTGGCCGCCATCGAGACCAGGGCCGAGCGCAGGGACGACGGCTGGGTCCTCAACGGGTCCAAGGTCTACATCACCAACGGCTGCCGGGCCGACATGGTCGTCACGGCAGCGCGAACCGCACCGGACAAGTGGGCCGGGATAACCCTGTTCCTGGTCGAGAAGGGCAGCCCGGGGTTCACGGTGACCAAGAGACTCGACAAGGTGGGCCTCTGGTCCTCCGACACGGCCGAGCTGGTCTTCGAGGACTGCCGCGTGCCCGAAGACGCCGTGCTCGGCCAGGTGAACCACGGCTTCTACCACCTCATGTGGGAACTGCAGGCCGAGAGACTCATCGGTGCCGCGGGAGCCGTGGCGGCGGGGGAGCGGGCTTTAGAGCTCGCCCTGAAGTACGTGAGCGAGCGGAGCGCCTTCGGACGGCCCATCGGCAAGTTCCAAGCCATCCGGCACCGCCTCGCCGACATGGCCACGGAGCTCGAGGCTGCCCGACAGCTCGTCTACACCACCGCCTGGCGTCTACAGCACGGTGAGTCGGTGTTGAAGGAAGTCTCCATGTGCAAGCTCTTCGCGGCCCAGGTGGCTTTCCGGGTGGCCGACGAGGCCCTGCAGATGCACGGCGGGGCAGGCTACATAAACGAGTACCTGGTCTCGCGGGTCTGGCGCGACTCCCGGGCCCTGCGCATCGCAGCCGGCACCGACGAGATCATGCGGGAGATCATCGCCCGGCAGCTCGGACTCTAGCCTGCCGGGTGGGGACGGGGGTCCGGGTCCTCGGCAAGACCCGGACCCCCACCGCTATCTACGCCTCACCTACCAGCGGGTCTGCGGCGGCTCGTAGCGATACTCCGGACCCGGCCCGGCACCCATGCCGGGACCGTAGGCCGGGCGCCCACCGCCGGTGAAGAAGCTCCGCACCTCGCGGACGTCCTGGTGGTCGGCCGGGGGAGACGGCAGGTACCAGCGGTTGGCCGAGGACATACGGCTCACCTCGTGCAGGGCCCGCTCGTCGTCGTCCCGTGCCTGCCGGAGAGTCTGGCGCAGGCGCTCGTTCGAGCACTCCATGGCCGCCCGCGTGAGTTCCTCCACCCCGTGCTTGAACGTGCACATGACGTCACTGGCGATTTCCCTGTCGTTCAACTCCACCGGTCGCTCACATCCCCTCCGAGAGATAGGACGTCAGGGCCTCCTTGAGACGGCTGGCCCGCTCGGCCTCCCGCCGGCACCAATCGCGGAGCTCAGGGCTGCCGCACCGGCGCGCGTAGGCGTCGAGCTTGGCGGACCTGACGTCGCACTCTCCGATGATGTGCCGGAGGCTGTCGAGTTCCATGTTGGTCAAGTGGGTCAATGCCGAACCCCCCTTTCCTAATTGGATGTCGCGCGTTAGGTTGCCCAGGAGAGGAAGGGAAGATGAGCCTACTCCTTCAGACAAAGGACAGGCCGGGCCGCCGGGAGAGACTGAAGAGACGCTCCCCTGGGGCCCGGCCGTTGCCGGTGCCGCCGCTCAGGACTTCCCTACTACCAGGACGTACGTGAAGCCGCCGGTGACCGTCCCCCCGACCTTTTGGATAAGGTCGAGCCTCATCATCTGCCCCGGCACGGCACCCCGGGCCGGCGCGACGGCCAGGACCAGCTTACCCCCATTCCCCGGCGCGACCTTGCCCAGACCGGCGACCATCTCCTTGGAGGTCAGCTTCGTGCCGGCGGTACGCCACCTCTGGTCCTTCGTCTCGAGCGCGACCTCGAAGGGCAGGACCTGCGGCTGCAGCCCGGGGCGGGCCGAGACAGGCCGCCCGGGCGGCGAGGACGGGCCGGGTTCCGGAAGGTCCTTGAGCGAGCCGAGGTCCAGTCGCAGCCCCTCGAGCTCGGCGCGTGAGACGGGATAGGCCCGTAGGGTGACTTCGAGCGGTGCCTCGACCCTCAGCGGGTTGCGGGCCGTGAAGCGGAGGCGGAGCGGCGGCAGATTACGGGTGACGGTCACGACCGAGATGTTCTTCTGGACGACGTTGTTGTCCCGGGCAACGTCGAACGGCCAGACGAGGGGGTCCAGCGTGGTGGCGGCGTGGTAGTCGTCGCCGCTGTCGAAGACGGCCAGGAGGCACGCGTGGGAAGGCACGGTCGGACCCGGGACCCACGTCACCGGGCCGGCGACGCCCTCACCGCCCGGCCCGACGGTGACGTCGGCGGTGCCTATCTCATGCCATTCGTAGTGCGGGATGCCCCCGTTCGGGTCGGCCCAGTAGAAGCGGACGGTCTTGTGGGTGATGTCCAGCGTGTCGGGGTTGCGGACCCGGGCGTAGACCCCGGTCGGCTGCCCCCGGACGGGGTCCTGGTGGGTCGTGCCCCCGCTCGGGTTGCACCAGAGGTCGGGGCTCAGCCATGTCGCCCCAGGGGGGCACGGCAGGCGGTCGTCGGCGGTGTTGTCCTTGAGCCAGCCGTCGCCCTTCCCGGTGAGCGGTGTGCAGCGCCAGTACGTGAGGTTGGTCCCGTAGATAGAGGGGACCTGCAAGGGAGCATGGATGTACTCGCCGAGCTGACCCCACTTGCTCTGGACGAGGGCGGGCTGTCCGCTCGGGTCCAGGGACCAGACGCGGCCGGTGTGGGTAATCTCCCCGTAGCTGTTCCGGTAGCAGACGACGTCGCCGACGCGGAGGTTGGGCGGGAAGACCTGCGTCCCGTTGGCGTCCAGGATGTTCTGGACGTCCTGCGGCGTGTTGATCCAGCATTGCCTGGGGTTGAACGTGAAGCCCCAGCAGTTGTAGCGACGGGTGGGCAGGAGCTCCTCTTCGACATGGTTGAGATGTACGTAGGTGACCGGTTGGATACCCGGGTAATCCGCGAGGGTCTGGGCCTGGAGGGACATCTTCTGCGCCACGCTGAACTCCCCCCAGGTGGTCTCGGGGTGTGAGTGGCTCACGACCACTCCGGCGGCAGTCAGGAGTGTCCGGTGACTCACCGCTCCCCCACCTCCCGAGCCAGCTCCTCGGCAACTTTCTCGACCTCTTCCGGGGAGAGCCGGGGATAAGGTCCTTGCGGTGCGATGCGACCGAGGAGCCTCACGGCCATGAGGCCTGCGAACTGCCCGAGGAGCGCGTCGTCGCGGTGCCGCGGTTCGGCCAGCACCTTCGCCAAGGCCGCCCGGGCCTCGCGCGTGGCCCCGGTCAGCTCCAGGGCGTAGAGGTGCGCAGCCAGCTTCACCGGGTCCGCCCGTGGCCCGAGAGCCGTCATCCGCCCGACGATGTCCCGGGCAAGGTCGGCCCGCTGCCTGAACCCCTGGAGCGCCTTCGTCCCCTCGAGGGCCCGCCGGAGGACGTGCGGGGCGCTCGCGGCGTAGGCCTCGAGAAGGACCTGGGGGTCCTCCAAGGCCTCTAAAAGGTCTTCCACATGGTACCCCTCCCCTGTGGGCGGGGGCCTCGGAGGACGGATGCCCGCGCGGGCCAGAGTGCGCTAGGGGGAGGGAGCTCGGGCCCGGCCGGCGGTGGGAGCGCAGCCCTCGCCTCGGTCAACCGCCAAGTCTCTTCGACGCCAGCCGCTAGGGTCCTGCCATAAAGCGGCGATACTACCAGCGGAGCCCAGGCCTGGTCCGTCACCTACCGGGCGCCGTCTAGCCGACACCCAGACACCGGACCAGCTCAGTGAGGGTCTGGCCGGACCCGGCACGGAGGACGACTTCGGCCCGGTTGTCGTAGGGTGTCGCGTCGCGGTTGATGATTGCCAGCCGGGGAGCCACCTCCGCCAGCCCGGCGGCCGGCCAGACGGTGAGACTCGAACCCACGACGAGGAGGAGCCCCGCCGAGGCCGCCTCCCTCCAGGCGGTCTCGAAGACGGGAGGCATGGGGTCCTCGAAGAGGACGACGTCGGGTCGGAGAGTCCCCCCGCAGGTGCACTCGGGCACTTCCTGACGCCCGAGCTGGTCCAAGGCCTCCTTGAGCGGCACCACGAGGCCGCACCTCCGGCAGCTGGCCGTCCGGAGGCTCCCGTGGACCTCCAGCACGCGCCGCGAGCCCGCCGCCTGGTGCAGGCCGTCGATGTTCTGGGTGACGACCGAGCGGACATGACCCGCGGCCTCCAAGCGGGCCAGCGCCAGATGGCCGACGTTAGGCCGGGCCCCTAGGCCTGCCGCGAAGGCGACGGCGAACAGACGCCAGAACTCGGCCGGGCGTCGCCTGAGAGCCTTCGCTGAGAGATGCTCCACCGGGTCGATGCTCTCCCAGAGGCCCGTCCCGGGGCTACGGAAGTCGGGGAGTCCGCTCTCCGTCGACACCCCCGCTCCCGTCAGGACGACGGCCGGCCCGTTACGGCGGACGAGCTCGGCCAGGATCTCGACCGAGCCGCAGGCCAGGTCCAAGGCGGCCACCCCCTTCGGTGACCACATTCACCTCGTGCAGTCTGTGTCCTTTCCTCGGCAACCGTCCTTGCGTCGGCACCCGGCGGTTCTCTCCGTCGCCGGGGCGGTTCTCTCCGTCGCCGGGGCGGTTCTCTCCGTCGCCGGAAGGTATGATAATCTGGTTCACAGGACCGAGAAGACCGGAGGCGGGCGGGATGATGGAAAGGCCTCCGTCGAAGCGATTAGGCGAGGCGGCGTGGTGGTTCGACGCGGCCGAGAGGGATCTGGCCATGGCCAGGGCTCTCAGACGGGAGGGCCTCTACGAGGGGACAGCGTTCCACTGCCAGCAGGCGGCGGAGAAGTTCTTGAAGGGACTGCTCGCCGCCAAGCGCCGCCAGTGGCACCGTACCCACTCGTGCGTAGAGCTGCTAGAACTGATGCCGGACCTGGGGTTCCAGCCTCCCGAGGGCGTTCTCGCCGCCGCCCGTCGTCTCGACCTCCACTACGTGGACTCCCGCTACCCGAACGGCGTGGGTGCTCCGCCGTCGAAGCTGTACGACCACTCGCTCGCCGATGAGGCCCTGGCAGCGGCCGAGGCCGTGCGACGGTACGTCTGCGAGCAGCGATGATGGACGCTGACCGGACCCTTCTCGACGCCTTCGTGGCCAACCTGCGCGCGACCCTCGACCCGGCAGCCGTCGTCCTGTTCGGCTCCCGGGCGCGCGGTGAGAACTTCCCGGAGAGCGACTACGACGTGCTGGTCGTCTCGGACCGGTTCGAGGGTGTCCACCCCGTCAGGCGCCGCGAGACCGCCATCCGGGCTTGGCCGGCCCATAAGGCCGTGGACATCCTCTGCCTCACGGAGGGCGAACTCCTAGCCCTAGACAGACCCGTCACCTGGGACGCTCTCGAGGAAGGAGTGGTCCTGCACGATTCGGGCGTCTGGAGGTGCGCCCTCGAGGGCTTCCGCAGGTTGCGGCAGGAAGGCCGCCTGGTGCCCGTGCCCGGAGGGTGGCGGCTCACGGAGCGGTCGGGCGACCCGGGTTGAGTCTGGCCAGGACCTCCCGGAGCATCCGCCCGCGGTTGGCGGGAGTGAGCTCCAGCACCTCGACCCCGGGCAGAGCCTCGAGCACGGCCACCAGGCTCTCGGCGTCGCCCGCACTCCCGGAGGTGCCACCCGTCCCTCGGCTGGCCCCAGTCGTTCCCCGTCCGACCCCAGCCATCCCTCGTCCGACCCCACCCGCTCCCCAGCCCCCGCGGGCGGTTGCCAGCAGAGCTTTGGTCCGCCGCCGGAAGAGAGCCTCGACGGCGGCTCTGAAGGCGCGAGAGAGGCACTCCATCCGGCCTATCTCGTCCAGGACCAGGAGGCGCACTCCCGCGTCCGCCTCACCCCGTCGCAGCGCCTCCAGGCCCACCGTTTCCAGGCCTTCCACGTAGACCAGGTACCTGCCGACCCGTCCGGCCGGACGGAGGACACGCTCCTCGCCACCAGTCCCCCCGCCCGTCCCTTCGCGGACTTCCCCGACCGCCTGTCCCCCGGGCACCCGCGCGAGAGCTACCCGCCGGCCCTCCGGCCACGTCACGAGGTCGAAGCCGGTCCGTGGCGCCCCCGGGGCCGGGCGCACCTCTTCGGTGAAGAAACCCGCCGCTCCCGGTCCGAGCCTCCGCGCCACCTCCCGGACGAGGGTGGTCTTGCCGACGCCCGGACGGCCGGTGACGAGTAGCAAGGGCGCTACCTGCGTCACCTCTCCGCCTCCTCCCCTCTCCCTTTCCCCTCACCGCCCACCCGGGTTCGGTCTCAGGACCAGGATGCCAGCGAGGTCTGAAGGAAACCTTCTTAGAGACCAAGTATCATGAGCGAGGTCCTAATAGCAGACGCAAAGGTCGGGTCCGACCGGAGGCCGCCTCAGAGCGACTGCGGTCGGCCCGCCCCCACCCGGAAACCGAGGTGCGACCAGACTCTTGGCCGAGCTCCCGCTTCCCCGCGTCACTCTTGCCGGACTGGGCGCCGCGCTCCCCGAGCAGGTCCTGAGTAACGAGGACCTCGAACGCATGGTCGAGACGAGCGACGCCTGGATTGTCGAGCGGACGGGCATCCGGTACCGGCGCCTAGCCTCCGCCGAGGAGGCCACCTCCGACCTCGCCGTCCAGGCCGCACGCCGCGCCCTGGACGACGCCGGTCTCGGGGCGGCGGACCTCGACGCGATCATCGTGGCCACCGTCACACCCGACCATCCTCTGCCCTCGACGGCCTGCCTGGTCCAGCGGGCCCTGGGGGCCCGCCGCGCGGCCGCCTTCGACCTGGCGGCTGCCTGCACGGGGTTCATTTACGGTCTCGCCCTGGCCGAGGGGCTCATCGCCGCCGGCCGCCACGAGACGGTTCTCGTCGTGGGTGCCGAGACCCTGTCGCGGATAGTCGACTACACCGACCGCACGACCTGCATCCTCTTCGGTGACGGCGCCGGAGCGGCCGTGGTGACCCGGGCCCGCTCGGCGGAGCACGGTCTCCTCTGGCTCGAGCTGGGCGCCGACGGCGACGAAGCGGAGCTGCTCGTCGTCCCTGCAGGCGGTTCCCGGCACCCAGCCTCGGTCGCCACGGTCGCGGAGCGTCTACACTACGTGAAGATGGACGGACACGGGGTCTTCCGCTACGCCGTCGAGGTCATGGGCCGGTCGGTGGCCTCGGTGCTCGGGCGGCTGGGTCTTTGCGTCGAGGACGTCGACCTCGTCGTCCCGCACCAGGCCAACCGGCGCATCGTGGAGGCCGCCGCCCGCTTCGCCGGTGTACCCACCGACAGGATCTTCCACACCATCGAAGAGTACGGCAACATGTCGTCGGCGTCCATCCCCGTGTCACTCGACGAAGCCCGCCGCCGCGGCCTTCTGGAGAAGGGCGACCTCGTCCTCCTCGTGGGCTTCGGCGGGGGCATGACCCGGGGGGCGGCCCTCCTTAAGTGGGGCCTTGGGTCGCCTGAAGCCGGACAAGGAGGTTGACAGCCGTGAAGACCCGCCTCGGAAGGCGTCTCACCGCCCTCCTGGGCATCGAGTATCCCGTCCTCCAAGGAGGCATGGCCTGGCTGGGAACGGCCGAGCTGGCCGCGGCCGTGTCGGCCGCCGGAGGGCTCGGCATCATCGGGGCCGGCGCCCAGCCGGCCGACTGGGTCGCCGAGCAGGTCGCCAAGGTCCGCGCCGCGACCGACCGCCCCTTCGGGGTGAACGTCCTCCTTATCTCACCCCACGCGGCGGAGGTCGTGGACCTGGTCTGCCGCGAGCGCGTCCCGGTGGTCACTACGGGCGCCGGGAACCCCGGCCCGGTCATCCCACGCCTGAAGGAAGCCGGCATCAAGGTGCTCCCGGTCGTCTCGTCGGTGCCCCTGGCCGTCAGGCTCGTCCGCGCGGGAGCCGACGGGGTCGTCGCGGAGGGGTCCGAGTCCGGCGGGCACATCGGCGAGACCTCGACCATGGCCCTGGTCCCCCAAGTCGTGGACGCCGTCCCCGTACCGGTCGTAGCCGCCGGCGGCATCGCCGACGGCCGGGGGTTGGCCGCAGCCCTGACCCTCGGGGCCGAAGGGGTCCAGATGGGCACCCGTTTCGTCGCCAGTGCGGAGTGCATCGCCCACCCGGCCTATAAAGAGGCCATCCTCAAGGCCGGTGACCGGGCCACCGCCGTGACCGGCCGCTCGACCGGCCACCCCGTCCGGGCCATCCGGAACCGCCTGACCCGGGAGTTCGAGGAGCGCGAGGCCGCCGGCGCCCCGGTCGCCGAACTGGAGGCGCTGGGGGCCGGTCGCTACCGGGCCGCGGCCCTAGACGGGGACGTCGCCCTGGGGACCGTCATCGCCGGCGAGATTGCCGGTCTCATCCGCGACATCTTACCGGCGCGGGAGATCGTCGAGCGGACAGTCCGGGAGGCCGAGGCTATCCTGGCCCGCCTCGGAGGTGACGCCCGGTGAGACCCCTCCCCGTGAGACCCTCAGGCGTGGAGGCTGACGCGAGACCGAGACCTCGACCGTCGGGCCGGCCGCGCCCCGGGCTTGCAGTCGTCTTCCCGGGCCAGGGCGCCCAGGCTCCCGGGATGGGGCTCGAGCTCGCCCGCGCCTACCCCGAGGCAGGGGAGGTCTTCCGCACCGCCGACCGGGTACTCGGCTACCGGCTCTCCGCGTTGGTCGCCTCCGGCGACGAGCGGCTGCTCGCCTGGACCGACGTCACCCAGCCGGCCCTGCTGGCGGCCAGTCTGGCCGCCTGGCGTGCCCTCCAAACCGAACTCCCGGGCCTACCGGTGGGCTACGCCGCCGGGCTCAGCCTAGGGGAGTACTCGGCCCTGACCGCCACCGAGGCCCTGGACCTCGAGTCCGCCCTGCGCCTGGTCGGCTGGCGGGGACGCTTCATGGAGGACGCGGCCCGCCGCTCGGACGGTGGCATGTTGGCCGTCCTCGGTCTCGACCGGGCCACGGTGGCGGACGTCGTGCGGGAGGCCGGTGGCGGAGAGGCCTGGGTCGCCAACTTCAACGCTCCCGGCCAGACCGTCGTCGCCGGCCGCACCGCCACGCTAGAGCCGGTAGCCCGGGAGGTAGCGGCGCGCGGCGGCCGGGCGGTCCCCTTGCGGGTAGGCGGGGCTTTCCACTGCCCCCTCATGACCGGGGCCGCCTCCCGCCTGGGCCCGCTCCTGAGGGCCACCCGCTGGCGGCTGCCGGCCCTGCCCGTCTACGCCAACGCCACGGGCCGGCCCTACCGCACTGTTGGCGAGCTCCCGGCGCGGCTCGAGGCCCAAGTCGCCGCACCGGTCCTCTGGGAGGACATCGTCCTCGACCTCTCGTCGCGGGGTGTCCGCCTCTTCGTCGAGGTCGGCCCCGGCCGCACGCTGGCCGGGCTCATCGCCCGGACCGTGCCCGACGCCGTGACGGTGGGGGTCTCGGACCTCGCCTCCCTGGGCAAAGCCGTGGAGTTGCTCCGACCGTACGCGCTGGAGGTGGTCTCCTGATGAGTCGTCCCGAGACGGGCATGAAGGGAGAACGCGACACAGGCGGCTTCGGCAGTCTCGACGGTTTCCCTTTCCGTCCGGACCTCCTTGCGGGCCGCCGCGCCTTGGTGACGGGCGGCTCGGGAGGGATCGGCCAAGCCGTCTGCCTCGCCCTGGCCTCCTCCGGAGCCCGCGTGGCCGTCCACTACGCCGGCGGGCGCGAGCGGGCCGAGCGGGTGGTGAAGATGATGGAGAGTCTGCCGTCCTGCGGGGGGTCTGCGGTCGCCCTCGGGGCGGACCTCTCGGACACCGCTGCCTGCGCGCGGCTCGTCGAGGAGGCGACCGAGGCCCTCGGAGGCCTGGACATCCTGGTGACCGCGGCAGGAGTGGTCCGCGACGGTCTCGTCCTGCGCCTCTCCGATGCCGCCTGGGACGAGGTCCTGCGCCTCAACCTCACCGCTACCTTCGCCTGCTGCCGGGCGGCCCTCCGCCCCATGCTCCGTCAGCGCTGGGGCCGCGTCGTCACCATCACGTCCGTCGTGGGCCTCGACGGCAACGCCGGTCAGGCCAACTACGCCGCGGCCAAAGCCGGCGTGGTCGCCTTCACGCGCTCGCTGGCCCGGGAGGTCGCCTCCCGCGGCATCACCGTCAACGCCGTGGCTCCCGGCTTCATCCCGACGGCCATGACGGAGAGCCTCCCGCCCGAGGCCCGCGAGGCCATCCTCGCCCGGACCCCCCTCGGCCGGGCCGGCGACCCTGCCGAGGTAGCCTATGCCGTGACCTTCCTGGCCTCGGACGCCGCTGCCTTCATCACCGGCCAGGTCTTGCGTGTGGATGGGGGGCTCACTGTTGGCTAGCAGGACACCGGCAGGACACCGGACGGCGCCCGTCCGCCCCGACCACCGGTGCCGCAGGCGGGCCGTCGTCACCGGCCTTGGCCTTGTCACCCCGGCCGGGTGCGCCCTGGACCGGTTCTGGGAGAACGTCGTCGAGGGACGCTCGGCCGTCCGGCCGGTCCGGGCGTTCAACGCTTCGGCCTACCCCACCCGCATCGCCGCCGAGATACCGGACTTCGACCCTCACGAGTACATGGACCGCCGCGACGCCCGCCGGATGGACCGTTTCGCTCAGTTCGCCGTCGCCGCCGCTTCACTCGCCCTGCGGGACGCCGGCCTCGACCCGCTGCCGGCCACGCTCGACCCGGGGCGCGTCGCCGTCTGGATTGGGTCCGGGATAGGCGGGCTTCAGACGATGGAAACCCAGATGGCCACCCTGTTCGAGAAGGGCCCCGCCCGGGTGAGCCCTCTCACGGTCCCGATGATGATCCCCAACATGGCGGCCGCCCATGTCGCGCTGAGGTGGGGCTTCACCGGACCCTGCGGAGGGCCGGTCACCGCCTGCGCCACCGGCACGACTGCCCTCGGCGACGCGCTGGCCCTCATCCGCGACGGCCGGGCCGACGTGGTCTTGGCCGGGGCCACGGAGGCCCCGGTGACCCCTTTCGCCTTCGCCGCCTTCTGCGCCGCCCAAGCCATGTCGACCCGGAACGAGGACCCGACCGGGGCTTGCCGGCCCTTCGACGCCGCGCGTGACGGTTTCGTCATGGGTGAGGGGGCCGGCGTCCTGGTCATCGAGGCGGAAGACGTGGCCACTTCGCGCGGGGCCCGCGTCTACGCCGAGCTCGCCGGGTACGGCGCCGGCGCCGACGCCTACCACATCGTCCAGCCCAGGCCCGACGGCTCGGGGGCGGCCTGCGTCCTCCGGCTCGCCCTCGAGGACGCCGGCCTCGACCCGCAGGACGTCGTCTACGTCAACGCCCACGGCACAGGGACCGAGGCTAACGACCCGGTCGAGACGCAGGCCCTGAAGACGGCCTTCGGCGAGCACGCCCGTCGCCTCGCCGTGTCCTCGACCAAGCCGGTGACGGGCCACCTCCTCGGCGCCTCCGGCGCCGTCGAGGCCGCCGTGGCCGTCCTGGCCCTCTTTCACGGGGTGGCGCCGCCCACGGCCAACCTCACCGACCCGGACCCGGCCTGCGACCTCGACTACCTCCCGGCCGGCCCGCGGCGGATACCGACCGGGGCCGCCGTGTCGGTCTCGCTCGGCTTCGGAGGGCACAACGCGGCGGTAGCCTTCCGCCGCCGGGACGGCGACGCTTCCCGGTCACGCTGACAGGAGGAGCCCACGATGAACACGCCGATGGTAGTGGATGAGGACACGAGTCCGCGCGTGGGGGGCACCGGGTCCAGACGGAGCGAGCCCGGCTCACGGCCCGGCCGGTCCACCGGACCGGGTCTGCGGCCGGAGGACCTCCTCCCCCATCGTCCACCGTTCCTGTTCGTCGACGAGATACTCGAACTCGAGCCGGGCCGGCGGGCCGTGGCTTGCTGGAGGCCGTCACCGGACGCCGAGTGGGTCCCGGCGCATTTCCCGGGCCATCCCCTAGTCCCTGGGGTCCTGCTCGTCGAGGCCCTGGCCCAATCCGGGGCCCTAGCCGTCCTGGCCGACCCGGCCAAGCGGGGGATGCTCCCGGTGTTCGCCGGGCTGGACCGGGTGCGGTTCCGGCGGCCTGTCCGTCCAGGGGAGACCGTGCACCTCGAGGTGGAACTCCTGCAGGCGCGGCGGACGGCCGGTCGGGGGCACGCGGTAGCCCGGGTCGGCGACAAGACGGCGGTCGAGGCGGAGATGTTGTTCGTGCTGCTCCGCGAGGGCGACCCGGGCGCTTGAGGGCGCGGACCGAACCCGGCTGTCTCGCCGGGTGGCCAGCACCCTTGCCTCCAGCCACTTTTCCGCAAAACAAAGGGGGAGTCGGTGCGACTCCCCCGTGCTGATTTGAGCCCGCGGTTTACGCCCGAGTGTCAGGTCTCCAGCCCGGCTCTCCCCGTCCTCAGCTTCCTCGACCCGCGGAGCATGGCCGCGACGGTGCGGCGCTTGAGGTGCTGGATGGCGTTGGTCTGGTTGATGTCCTTGGGGCAGGCCTCGGCGCAGTTGTAGATGGTGTGGCAGCGCCAGGCCCCCTGCTCGTTGCCGACGAGGCCCAGACGCTCCTCCTTGGCCTCGTCGCGGGTGTCGGCCACCCAGCGCCAAGTCTTCATCATGGCGTTGGGGCCTAGGTACTCGGGGTTCCGCCAGACCGACGGGCAGGCTGAGTAACAAGACCCGCAGAGCACGCAGCCCACGTACTCGTCGATCCTCTTCCGGTCCTCGGGCGACTGGAGCCGCTCCTTCTCCGGGTCGGCCGACCGCGTGACTATCCACGGGGCGATGGCCTCGTAGTTCTGCCAGAAACGGGTCATGTCCACGACGAGGTCCTTGATGACCGGCAGGTGCGGCAGGGGCATCACGTGGACGAACGCGTGGCCCTCATCGAGGAGGCGGGCGACCTGCGTCTCGCAAGCGAGCCGGTAGGACCCGTTGATGAACATCGCGCAGGCCCCGCAGATGCCCTCCCGGCACGAGAAGCGGAAGGCGAGCGAGCCGTCGAGCCTCTCCAGCACGTAGAACAAGGCCTCCAGGACCGTCATCCCGTCGGTGTAGGGGACTTCGAAGGAATCCAGGCGCGGCTTCTGGTCGGCCTCGGGGTCGAACCGGAAGACCTTCAGGGTGAACTTCTCCGGTCGCTTAGTCGTCATCTCGAGCCCACCTCCCTCCTCAGTAGGTCCGGGCCTGGGGCTGCCACTTGGTGATGGTCACCGGCCGGTACTCCAGGCGCGGACCGTCCGGGGTGAGCCTGGCGATGGTGTGCTTCAGGAAGTTCGCGTCGTCCCGGTCCTTGTAGTCCGTCCGGTAATGGGAGCCGCGACTCTCCTTGCGGGCGATGGCCCCCGCGGCGATGGCCTCGGCCACGAGCAACATCCCCTCGAGCTCGAGCGTCCGCGCCCAGTCGAGGTTGAACTTACGCCCTCTATGCTGGATACCGATGCGGGGGAAGCGGTCGCGGAGCTCGCGGACCTTGCGGAGGCCCTCCTGCATCGTCTTGTCCTCACGGAAGAGCCCGACCTTCTCGAACATCGTCTCCCGGAGCTGGTCCCGGAGGTCGGCCGGGCTCTCCGGCCCGTCGGCCTCCAGGACCCAGGCGGCCTTCTTCTCCGCCTGCGCCTTGACCTCGGCCAGGACCTCCTCGGCGCCCTTGCGCGCCGCTTCGGCCCCACCGCCCTTCACGTAAGCGGCCGCGGCGGCCCCGGCCCGACGGCCGAAGACGATGGTCTCGAGGAGCGAGTTGCCGCCGAGGCGGTTGGCCCCGTGCACGCTCACGCAGGCGCACTCTCCGGCGGCGTAGAAGCCGGCGACCTCCGTGGCGCCGTCGGCGTCGGTGTCGATGCCGCCCATGAAGTAGTGCTGCCCGGGCTGGATGGGGATGGGCTCCTTGATGGGGTCGCGTCCGGTGAAGTTGATGGCGATGTCGCGGATGGCCGGCAGCCGCTCCATGATGCGTTCGGCACCGAGGTGACGGAGGTCCAGGTGCACGTAGCCACCCGGGAAACCACGGCCTTCGTTGATCTCGGTCTGGATGGCCCGGGCCGTGATGTCCCTCGGGGCAAGTTCCATGGCCTTCGGAGCGTACTTGGCCATGAACCGTTCGCCCAGGGCGTTGAGGAGATAACCACCCTCGCCCCGGGCGCCCTCGGTCATGAGGACGTTGTTGCCGAAGAGCGAGGTCGGGTGGAACTGGATGAACTCCATGTCCTTGAGCGGGACGCCGGCCATGTAGGCCACGGCCATCCCGGAGCCGGAGTTGATGATGTTGTTCGTCGAGTGCCCGTAGATGCGCCCGCCGCCACCCGTGGCGAAGATGACCGCCGCGGCACCGAAGGACTCGATGGTGCCGGTGCGGAGGTCCAGGGCGACCACCCCGTACGAACGGCCCTCCGCCACCGCCAGGGCCAGGACCTGCCACTCCTCGTAGACCTTGATGCGCCGCTTGAGGGTCTGCTCGTACATGGTGTGGAGCAGATGGTGGCCGGTCTTGTCCGCCGCGTAGCAGGTCCGTGGGAAGCCGGCCCCGCCGAACGGCCGCTGGGCGATGCGCCCGTCGGGCGTACGGCTGAACGGGCACCCCCAGTGCTCCATCTCGTAGATGCGGGCCGGCGCCTCGCCGGTGAGGATCTCGACGGCGTCCTGGTCGGCCAGATAGTCGGACCCCTTCACCGTGTCGAAGGCGTGTCTCTCCGGGCTGTCGTCGGCCCCGTCGGGGTGGTTGGCCAGAGCCGCGTTGATGCCGCCCTGGGCGGCCACCGAGTGAGAGCGGACCGGGTGGACGCGGGAGATGACCGCGACCTCGCACCCGGCGTCGTGGGCCTCGACCGCGGCTCTGAGACCGGCCAGGCCGCCGCCCACGACCAGGACCTCGTGGAAGATCACCGGTATCCCCCCTACCGCGTCACGAGCGGCACCAGCGTCGCCACGCCGAGGATGAGGAAAGCCACCCCGACCACCCAGCACAGGGCGGTGATGGCGCGCGCCGGGCGCTCGCCCGGGAAGTAGTCCAGAAGCACGCTGCGGAGGCCGTAAAGGCCGTGGTAGAGGCCGAAGGCCAGCAGGAACGAGTCCACGAGGAGATAGCTCAGGGCCTTCAACCTGATCGTCACGCCGGCCAGGGTGAGGGCGGCCGGCTCAGGAGCGAAGTGCAGCACCCACAGGTGTGTCCCGAGGACCAGGACCAGCCCCACGGCGGTGAGCCGCTGGCCGAGCCAGCCCCAGACGCCTTTTGCCCCGTTCATCTCAGCCGTCCCTCCTTAGCCGAAGATGTGCGGCCAGAAGATGGTGAGCGCCCAGCCGAAACCCGCCAGGGTCAGAAGGAAGGCACCCCAGAAGAGGGCCTTCTGGTGCCTCACGCCGACCCCTAGGTCGAAGAGGATGATGCGCAGGCCGTTCAGGCCGTGGTAGATGACCGCCGTCACCAGGAGGAGCTCCCCGGCGGCGAACCAGGGACGCTTGAGGAAGGCCATGACCGCGTCGAAGCTGCCCGTCCCCCACAGGACGGAAGAAATGACGACAAGGTGCATCAGAAGATAGAGGATGATGGCCAATCCGGTGATGCGGTGCAGGAGCCAGGCCCAGAAGCCGACCTTGACCTTGGTCGGCCAGAGGTCGAGGTCCGCGTAACGCAACTCGCGGCTTGTCGCCGGCTTGGACAAGGATGTGTCACCTCCCGACTCCTAGCGGATCTCGGCGTTGGCCTTCTCGACCAGCTCCACGCAGCGCCGCGCGACCTCCTTCGGGTCGACGACCACACGCGCGAGGCCCTCCTTGATGGCCTGCTCGGCGACGGCGGCGGCCACGGCCGGAGCCACCCGGCGGTCGAAGGGCCTTGGGATGACGTAGTCCGGGCTGAGCTCGTCGGGTCCGATGAGGGCAGCGATGGCGTAGGCCGCCGCGACCTTCATCCCCTCGGAGATGTCCCGGGCCCGGGTGTCCAGGGCACCGCGGAACACGCCCGGGAAGGCCAGGACGTTGTTGACCTGGTTCGGGAAGTCGGAGCGTCCGGTCCCGACCACCTTCGCCCCGGCGGCCTTGGCCTCCTCCGGGAAGATTTCGGGAACCGGGTTGGCCATCGCCAGGACAACCGGGTCGGGCCGCATCGAGCGGACCATGTCCTGCGTCACCGCACCGGCCACCGACAGGCCGATGAACGCGTCCGCCCCGCGGAAAGCCTCGGCCAGGGTGCGGACCTTGTCGCGGTTGGTGACCCGGGCCATCTCCTCCTTCGCCCAGTTCATGCCCTCGGCGCGCCCCTCGTAGATGGCACCCTTGGTGTCGCAGAGGATGAGCTCGCCAACCCCGAGGCTCAGGAACAACTTCCCGACGGCGATGCCGCCCGCGCCGGCGCCGTTGATGACCAGTCTCACGTCTTTGAGTTCCTTGCCCACGACCTTGAGAGCGTTGAGCATGGCCGCGACGCAGACGATGGCCGTGCCGTGCTGGTCGTCGTGGAAGATGGGGATGTCGGTCTCCTTCTTCAGACGGGCCTCAATCTCGAAGCATCGCGGTGCAGAGATGTCCTCGAGGTTCACACCGCCGAAGGTGGGCGAGACCAGCTTCACCGCGTTGACGATGTCGTCGACTTCCTTCGAGGCGATGCAGAGCGGGAAGGCGTCGACCCCGGCGAAGCACTTGAACAGGACGCACTTCCCCTCCATGACCGGGAAGCCGGCCTCGGGACCGATGTCGCCGAGGCCGAGGACCGCCGTCCCGTCGGTGACGACGGCCACGAAGTTACCCTTGTTGGTGTAGTCGTAGACGAGGCCGGTGTCCTTGTGGATCTCTTTGCACGGCTCGGCCACGCCCGGCGTGTAGGCCAGACTGAGGTCGGCCTTGTCCCGCACCGGGACCTTGGAGACCACCTTGATCTTCCCCTGGTTCTCCTTGTGGAGCTTCAGCGCATCTTCCCTGAGGCCCATGCCTCTCGACTCCCTTCCCCCGTCAGGGGTCAAAGCCGGTGCCGCCAAAACAGAAGGCGAACAACCGCAGGCACGCGGCGCGCAGCCGGAGGGAGCGCCTCTCCACGTTCCCTTCGGACGCGCCCGACGCCTTCACGGTCGTTCGCCGGGGTCCGTTCGCTCTAGGTCCCGCCGGGGTCGACGCGGTCTCCTCCCGGCCGGCGCGAGCGGAGCGGCTGTCGCGTTCATCGGGGGGCGCCCTCTCGGGGCACCGGCCGCGTCACCGGCCCCGGGCGACCACCCGAGGGTCGCGCGCACACTTCGCAGCACCGTTCGGTCGTCTGTCGCAGCACCGTTCGGTCGTCTGGTTGACTACTAATACTTAGTTGGCCGAGGGCGATATCCTGTCAGGCCGGCCTTCACTTCATCCGCGTCCGGCCAATTCTTCCCACCGGACACTCACTTGCCCGCAGCCCGGTAGCACGCCCGACCCATCTCGTAGAGGTCGTTGCCCTCGCTGTCGATGCACACGACGGCGGGGAAGTCCTCCACTTCCAGCCTGAGCACGGCCTCCGGTCCGAGGTCGTCGTAGGCCACCGGCTCAGCCTTCTTCACCGTCCTGGCCGCCAGGGCGCCCGCCCCGCCGATGGCGGCGAAGTAGACCGCGCCGTGCTGCTTCATCGCCTCGACCACGGCCGGGGCCCGTGAGCCCTTGCCAATCATCCCCCGGAGGCCCTTGGCGATGAGCTTGGGGGCGTAAGGGTCCATCCGCCCGCTCGTCGTCGGGCCGCACGAGCCCAAAGCCTGGCCGGGCTTCGCCGGGCAGGGGCCGACGTAGTAGATGATTTGGCCCTCGAGGTCAAAGGGAAGAGGTCTCCCGGCCTCGAGAGCCTCCACCATGCGCTTATGCGCGGCGTCGCGCGCCGTATACACATGGCCCGAGATGAGGACCCGGTCGCCGGCCTTGAGACGGCGAGCCGTGCCCTCGTCCAGCGGGGCTTTCACACGGATGGCTTCGGACACTATTCTTGACCTCCCTCTCAGAGCGTCCGCTCGGCGTGGCGAGCGGCATGGCACTGGATGTTGACGGCCACCGGCAGAGCGCCGATGTGCGTCGGGGCCGTCTCGATGTGCACGGCCAGGGCCGTCACCCGGCCGCCCAGTCCCTGGGGCCCGATACCAAGACGGTTTATCTCGTCGAGGATTTCCCTCTCCAGCCGGGCCACCTCTGGTTGCGGGTGGGGTTTACCCACCTCGCGCAGGAGAGCCTTCTTCGCCAGGAGGGCGCAGCGGTCCATCATGCCGCCCACCCCCACACCCACGATGATGGGCGGGCAGGGGTTGGAGCCGGCCTTGTCCACGGTCTCGACGACGAACCTCTTGACCCCCTCCGGCCCGGCCGCCGGGGTCAGCATCCGGAGGGCACTCATGTTCTCGCTGCCGGTGCCCTTGGGGCAGACCACCACCCGCACCCTCCCGCCCGGGACGATGTCGGTGTAGATGATGGCCGGAGTGTTGTCCTGAGTGTTCTTGCGGGTGAAGAGCGGGTCCGTGACGACCGACTTGCGGAGGTAGCCCTTCGTGTAGCCCCGGCGGACGCCCTCGTTCACCGCCGCGTACAGGTCGCCCCCGGTCAGGTGGACGTCCTGACCCACCTCGAGGAAGACGACCGTCACGCCGGTATCCTGACAGATGGGCACGCGCTCGGTCGACGCCACCCTGGCGTTCTCGATGCAGATGTCGATGATCTCCCGCCCGACGTCGGATTCCTCCATCCGCCGCGCTTCCTCCAGCGCCCGGACGACATCAGGCGGCAGGTCGTAGCAGGCGGTGATACACAGCTCCTCGACCGCCTGCGCGACCTCGGAGACGTCAAGCTCCCTCATTCCCCGGTTCCCCTCCCCATGATGCGTCTTTTGCGTCCCCGCCCCGCGAGTCGCCGACGGAAGCAATCCGTGCCTCCGCCTCCTCGAGCAGGGCGTAGTAACCCTCGTACCCGACCCGCCGGCGGGCCTCCTCCGGCGTGACCCACTCCACTGCCGCGATTTCGCCTTCCTGGGCGCGGGTCTCCCCGCTCCGGTAAGCGAGGAGGTAGAAGCCCACTCGCTTGGAGACCGGTCCCTTGACCGGGTGCAGGTAGACGTAATGCAGCTCCGGGAGCTCCCCCACCACGGCGCCGCGGACGCCCGTCTCCTCCTCGGTCTCCCTGACGGCGGCCTCTTCGGCCGTCTCGTCCGGCTCGACGTGCCCCTTGGGGAAGGCCCAGCGGCCGAACCGGTCCCTTATCATCAACAGCTCCAGGCGCGGGTTCCGGCGGAAGACGACGCCGCCCGCGGAGACCTCGTCGAAAGCCATCGTGAGCCCCCCTGTGCTCGGCCTCACTTCAGCCGGAACGACGGTACGACTGGAACTTCTCCAGCACAGTCTTGAGAGCGGTCACGAGCGCCTTCTGGGCGCTACCGTGGTAGCGACGCTCGATGGTCCTTACGATCTGTGAGAACTCGCCGTCCAGGCTGAAGCCGACCACCAGGCGCCGGAAGAAGTCCCTGGCCAGCTCGGTCGAGAGGGTGCACTCCGCCCCGACGATGCGTCCGGTCGCCGCTTCGACCTCGACGGCGACGCCGACGACGTCGGAGACCTTGGAGGCGGTGATGCCGGCGGGAAGGCGGGCGTAGCCCGTGAGGAGGATGGTGTCGTCCCGGTCCACGGCGTGTCCTCCCTCGGGTAGGTGCAGCGGGTGGCCCCTCGGCTCACCCCCGCGTCGTTTTCGGCGCCCTCGCGGGCATTCCTACCTGGGAAGGCTCTGCCGCTCCGGCGGTCCTAGCACGGCCCCGAACCTCCGGAGCACCCCGGACTGGCGGAGGACCCGGACGCGCTCGATGAGCTCCTCTTCGGTGAGGTCGAGCCGGCGGGCCACCTCCCGGTACGGCTCCGGCACGACCGGTAGCCCGGCCCGGAGAGCCTCGGCCACCCGGGAGTTCAGCGAGCCGGGCGCCGGCTCGACGGGCCCGAAGACCGCCCCGAGAGCGCGGACCCGTCCACTCCGGATGAGGCTCGTCGTCGCGCTCAAGACATCGCGCTCGCTGAGCGGCTTGACTTTGTGACGGGCCACGACGGGGCGGCGTCTTGGCCCGGGACCGATGACCTCGAAGTAGACCGTCTGCGGCCGGCAGAGACCGCGGTTGGCCCGGCAGGCCAGTTCCAGGAAGGGGCGGGGGCAGAGCGGGAACTCGTCCTGGAGTAGCCGAAGGACGACGACCTCGACCTCACGCACGTGGGCGTCCCTCCGCGGCGTAGTCTGCCCACGGGACGGCCCCGTCAAGCTACCCGGGTCGGACTACTTCGGGCAGGGACCTGAGGCAGGGACCTGAGGCAGGGACTTCCGGGCCTCTTCGAGCAGGGACTTCGGACTCCTAATCAAATAAGGGCCGTCATGGTCCCGCCACACCGCGGGGCGAGTGGAGAAGGGACGAGCACCTTTGACTCCCGTCGAACGGCGACCCACCACCGGCTACCTCTACATCATCGCCGCGAGCTGCCTCTGGGCCGTGGCGGGGGTGGCCGTGAAGTTCTTCTTCAACACCACCTCCATCGACCCGCTCACCTTGGTCCAGTTCCGCGTGACCCTGGCCACGGCCGTAGTGGGGGCGGCCCTGGCCGCCCGGCGTCCCGGTCTCCTCCGCCTCGAGCGGGGCGACATCCGGTTCTTCGCCCTCTACGGGACCTTGGGGCTGGCCTCCACCCAATTCTTCTACTATGTCGCCATCCGCGAGTCCGGCGTGGCGGTGGCCATCTTCCTCCAGTTCCTGGCCCCCGTCTTCAGCGCCCTCTACGAGATGGTCATCCTCGGGCGCCGCGGCGGCCCGGCCACCGGTCCGGTCCTAGCCTTGTCCTTGGGAGGGGCCCTCCTCCTCGTACTCGGCCGCGGGGAGGGCGTCCGCACGACCCCGCTCGGCGTGGTGGCAGGGCTGGCAGCGGCCCTGGCCCTGGCCTACTACACGGTCGCCGGGCGGAGGGTGCTCGACCGGATGAGCCCCTGGACCTTGCTCTTCTGGGGGATGGCGGCGGCCAGCCTCTTTTGGGCGGTCATCCAGCCGCCCTGGGTGGCCCTGGCCCGCCCGCTCGGGGCCCGCGACTGGGGCTTCTTCGCCTACCTCGCCGTCTTCTCCACGGCCATCCCGTTCGGCCTGTATCTGACCGGCCTGCGTCACGTGGGCCCCACGACGGCCATCCTGACCGGGGGCCTCGAGCCGGTGTGGGCCACCGGGCTGGCCGCAATCTGGCTTGGAGAGGTGCCCACCGCCGTCCAGATGGTGGGGTGCGCCCTCATCCTGGGAGCCGTCGTCGCCCTGCAGGTGGTCCCGGGGGCGACCCTCGCCGACCGCCCTTCCGCGTCTCCGTCGGCGAGACCTTAGGGCTACCATAGGCTCATGCGTCCGAGCGGACCAGCACCCGGGCGTCGACCGCCACACAGCCCTGCCCCGCCGCGAACACCTTGACGGGGTTGAGGTCGAGCTCGACTATCTCCGGATGGTCGGCGACGAGCCATGAGAGCCGTACGAGAGTGTCGGCCAGCGCCTCGAGGTCGCTCCGCCCACGGCTGCGTGCACCAGCCAACACCGCGTACCCCTTGGTCTTGGCCATGAGTCCGTGCGCCCGGTCGGTCGTCAGGGGGGCGAGCCCGATGGCCACGTCGCGGAGGACCTCGGTGAAGATGCCGCCGAGCCCGAACAGGACCGTCGGCCCGAAGTGGGGGTCGTGCTTGGCGCCGAGAATGACTTCCTGCCCGCCGGGGAGAAACTCCTGGACGAGCAGCCGGACCTCGGACCCCTCGCCGGCGACGCGCCGGAGCACGTCCTCCGCCGCCTCCAGGACGGCCTCTGGTGTGGCGAGCCCGAGCTTCACGGCACCCAGCTCCGACTTGTGCAGGACGTTCCCGCCCACGGCCTTGACCACCACGGGCAGGCCCAGCGAGGCGGCGGCCGCCGCGGCCGCCTGAGGGCTGGAGGCCACGGCCCAGCGGGCCACCGGGATGCCGTAGGAACGGAGGAGGTCGAAGGCTTCCGCCCCCATCGCCCGCACGGTCGCGCGCCGCGCCCGCAGTCCGGGGCCGTTGGTCCCGGCGGCAGCGTCCGGCAGGCCCGGCCCCCTCTCGACCCGCGGCAGTCCCACCGGCCGCACCGGGGCTTCCTTCCGGCGGCCAAGCACGTCGAGGTAGTAGGTCGCCAGGTGCCCGAGGGCCCGGACGGCCCGGTCGGCGGAGGGGTAGACGGGCACGCAGCGCGAGGACTCGACTTCCGCCGCAATGGCCGCCGCCCGCTTGCCGTAGAGCCACCAGGTGACGGGCTTCCCCCACCGCCGCGCTCCCTCGACGACGAAGTCCCCGATGTCGACCCCTCCACCCATACTCCCGCCTATGCAGACCAGAGCGTCAACGTTGGGGTCGGCGGCAACGATGTCCAGGCACGTGGCAAAGACCGGGTCGTACTCCTTCCCTATGGCCGCCGGCCAGACGTCGAGGGGGTTGGACACCGTCATCCAGGAGGGGAACATCTCCTGGAGGCGGGCCCGGGTCTCGGGGGAGAACTCGGCCAGGCGGAGGCCATGGTCGTCGCAGGCGTCGGCGGCCATGATACCTCCGCCACCCGAGATGGACAGGATGGCCACCCTCCGGCCCCTCATCGGGGGGAGGAAGACGAAAGCCTTGATGGTGTCGTCAAGGTCGTCGACATCCTTGAGCTGGATGATGCCCGCCTCCTCGAAGGCAGCCACGTAGACCTCGTGCGACCCGGCCAGCGAGCCGGTGTGCGAGCCCGCCGCCTCCGCTCCGGTCGCGCTACGGGCCGTCTTGTAGACGAGGACCGGCTTCCGCGCGACCGCCTCGCGGGCGACCTCGAGGAATAGGCGTCCCTCCCCCGGGCGGAGTCCCTCCATGTGCATGGCGATGACCTTGACCCGCGGGTCCTCGGCCAGGTGGCGCAGCGCGTCTGGAAAACCGATGTCGGCCTGGTTCCCCACATCGATGCCCTTGCCGAGGCTGGTGGTCTGCCCCAGGTCCGTGGCGAGGAAGAGCCCGGTCTGGCAGATGAGGCCGCACGGGAAAGGGTCCGCGTTGCGGGTCAGACCCATGAAGGAGGACATGAAACCGTCCAGGGCGTTGATGGTCCCTAGCGTGTTCGGCCCGACGGCCCTGGCCCCGTGGCGGCGGAGGGTCTCGAGTACCTCGGATTGGATGGCCGCCCCGACCTCGTCCGCCTCGCCAAGACCCTGCGGGACGAAGATGAAGAGCCTGACGCCTCGGGTGCAGCAATCCCGCACGACTTCAGGGAGGAGTTCCCGGGGGACGGTCACGACGGCGAGGTCCGGCGCCTCGGGCAGGTCCTGTGCCCGCGGGTAGCACTTCACCCCAAGGATGTCGCTCGCGCGGGGGTTCACCGCGTAAACGCGACCCCGGTAGCCGTAGGCGAGGAGGTTCTCGAGGATGTTGAACGACCCCGGACCGGTCTTACGGGAGGCTCCGACGATGACTACCGACCGTGGATTGAAGAAAAGCTCCATGGCTGCGGCGTCGTAGGCCAAGAGGTTCACCGCCTTAGATGATTGCGCGCCGTGTCGGCATGATGTTGCAGCTAGAGAGAACATTCTAGCGGAGGGGGGATTCTTCCTTCCGTTTGGTAGGTCCTGGCTGTGGAGTGGGGCCCGGGCGCTGGACCAGGACCGCCCCCGCGAAAACGGCCAGCACGCCCAGCACGGTCGGCAGGTCGAGGGGTTCGGCCAGGAGGGCCCAGGCCAGGACGGCGACGATGGCCACCGAAGAGGACGAGATGACCGAGACCGTGGCCACCGTCTCGAGCCGCAGGGCGAGGGTCGAGGCGACCTGCGCCCCGAGATTGAAGATGCCCGCCAGGACCATGGCGAGGAGGACGCGCCCCGCCTCGACACCCGCCGCTCCCCCGGAAGGGATACCCAGGCCTCCGCGACCCATCACGCACGAGCATGGTGACCGTGCTGAGCCCGGCCCCCCCGGCCACGGCCAGGATGACGGCCGCGTCCACCCCAAGCACCAGGGCGTAGCGGGTCCCGACGCCGCTGGCCGCCCAGCAGAAGCCCGCCCCGACCCCGAGGGGGATGGCCCAGCCCCAGCCCGGGCCGAAGGGGACTCCCCGAGCCTGGCCTGAGGCCTGGCCCCAGGCCAGCAGGGCGACCCCGAGGGTGAAGGAGTGCGAGCGGACCCGGGCGCTCTCCCAGGACGAGGAGCCCGAGGACGACCGACCAGACCACCAGGGTGTTGGCGCTCGGAGTGGCCACCACCGCTCCGCCGAGAGCCAGCGAGCGGGTGAAGAGGGGGTTGCCGACGGCGTAGTTCATGACGCCCAGGACGGCGAGGACGAGGAGCAGCCGCCGGCCGGGGGCCTCGGCGGCTAGCGCAGCCAGGCCCCGGCGGCGCGGCCCAACCGGCGTTCACCTCGAGCACGTAGCGGGCCGGCCCGGTGTCGAAGGAGTCCTCTCCCGGCAGGTGGGTGCCCACGGCGGTCACCAGGCCCCCGCGCTCGGGCCGGCCCTTGCCGGAGATGGCCACGACGTCGATGGGGAAAAGCATCCCGCGGGCGGTGAAGCTTCGGGGTCGGGTGTCGGGGTAGACGAAGAGGAGGCCCCGGTCGGCCGGTAGGTGGGGGACCCCGGCGAGGCCGGCCCGTCGCTCGGCGGCCGTGACGGCCACATCTACGCCCACCCTGCCACCCGGGAAGCCGACGCCCACGATGCGCCTGGCCTCCAGCTCGAAGAGCCGCTCGCCCAACGCCGCAGCCCCCGCCGCCAAGGCGAGGGCTGCGCTGAGAAGCACGACCACCGCGCCGCGCCTTCTCCGGACCCACCGGCCCCTCTCTCGGTCGCTCACCTGGGCTCCTCTTCCGCCTGCGCGGCAAGGACGGCCGCGCCCAACGCCCCGGCGAGCTGGGCCAGCTCCGGGACTATCACCGGAGAGCCGAGTTCCGCCTCCAGGGCGCGCACGAGGCCCACGTTCCTCGCCACGCCGCCGGTCATCACGACCGGCGGTCTCAGGTCCAGGCGCCGGACCATACCGGCGATGCGCCTGGCCATGGCTTGGTGGATACCGGCAGCGATCTCCTCACGCGGCCGGCGCGAAGCCCGCAGCGAGACGACCTCCGACTCGGCGAAGACGGTGCAGATGTTGGTTATCGGGGCGGCCAACTCGGCCCGCAGGGCTACGGGGCCGAACTCCTCCAGCGGCACCTCAAGGGCTCTGGCCATGACCTCCAGGAAACGGCCGGTGCCGGCGGCGCACTTGTCGTTCATCACGAAGTCCAGGACCCGGCCCCCCGGACCGACCGCGATGCCCTTGGAGTCCTGGCCACCGACGTCTACGACGGTCCCGACCCCCGGGACGAGAACGGACGCTCCGCGCGCGTGGCAGGTAATCTCCGTCACCGCTCGGTCGGCCCGGAGGGCCGAACGCCCGTAGCCCGTGGCCACCACGCGCTCCGGAGGGGGAAGGTCCTCCTCGGCCTCCGCCCGGGCCCGGTCCAAAGCCTCCCCGAGCACCCGTTCGCCGGCCGCGGTCATGTCGTACCCGGTGGGGAGGATGGCCCAGCCGGCGAGCTCGAGCTCATGTCCGAGACCGGGAAGGACCGACGGCCCCCGGGAGGGGCCGGTTGTCTTGCGGAGGACCACGGCCTTCGCCGTGGCCGACCCGACGTCGATACCGGCGAACAGTACCATAGCCCCATTATAGCAGCTTCGCGCGGGCCGTCCGGAAGGTCGGGAGGGCGATGGGCTTGCCCGCGGACCCGCTCGCAGCGGACCCGCTCGCAAAGGAGCAAACTGCTGTCCCTCGGGGTCCGTCGGCGATACATAGGCGACCGGGCTGGACGTGAGACTAAGGACGGGCAAGGACGTCTGAGGCTAAGGGCGTTCGGCAAGGAGCGTGAGGTCACTCGTGGCGTGGGTCGGGCTCGCGGTCGTCCTCTGGGTGGTCGGACTACTGGCTGTGCCGGAGCAGGCTTTCCGGAGACTGGTCCCCTTCGGGGTCATCGCCGGGTTCGGCCTGGCCCTGGCGGTGAACCTGGCCGGAGGCCCCATCCTCGGCCTGTGGGGGTTCAACCGGGTGACCTGGCCCCTTCTAGGCATCCCCTTCTGGGTGCTCCTGGCGTGGGTCCCGGCCGTCATCCTGTTCGTCTACTACCTCCCGGCCGACTCCCTTGCCCGCGCCGGGTGGATCCTCCTTTTCCCCGCGGTCTACACCGCCGTCGACTACGTCTTCCTCCGGGCCGGGCTCCGCTACTTCGCCCCCGACTGGAACATCTTCTACTCGTTCCTCCTGAGTCTCGGGATACATCTCCTCATCCTGTCCTTCTACTTGACCTCCGTGGCCACCCCGGTGGCCCGGGTCTCGGCCACCCGGCTCGGACCGCACGCCGGTCCCGAGAGAAACCGGCAGGCGGAAGAGGAATAGCCCTTCCAGGCGTAGAAATGTCTGCCAAGCGGCTCCCTGGACGCGGCGTAAGGGTCCCTGCCGTCCCGGAGGACGAATCTGGTGATTGTCGACGCCCACTGCCATCTGTCCGCCGAGTTGCCCGCGACCGAGCTTGTGAGAGTCATGGACGAGGGAGGGGTAGATAAGGCCGTCCTCCTCGCGGAACTGTTGGAACCCGGCGAGACCGTGACGGCCCCCCGCCCCCGCCGTCCCTTCCCCGGGCTGACACAGTCCGGGGGCGTCGGCGTCTACTCCGGTAGGGCAGCCCGCGAACCCGACCTGGGCTCTCTGGTCTCGACCCGCACCCTGCTCTCACCGCTCCACTTCCTCGAGCGGACCCGCTACGCGGGTGCCGTCCAGGACGGGTGCCTCAACCTTGGACCGTCCCGGCTCCGCATCCGTCACGAGCCCGACAACGGCCCCGTGGAGGAAGCCCTCCGGGCCTACCCGGACCGGTTCCTCGCCTTCGTCACGGTCAACCCGCAAGACCCTTCCAGCACGGATGTCGTCGGGCGCTATCTGGCCAAGGGCTTCTCGGGCGTGAAGGTCCACGCCTGGTACCACGGAGTCGACCTCGTCCGCCAGCTCTACCGCTCCGCCCGGTTGTGCGGACGAGCCGGCCGGCCGGTCCTCCTGCATCTCGGCGGGACCTACCGGACCGGCCTCGCCGTCATCGAGCTCGCCAACCGGCTGCCGGCGACGAACTTCATCCTGGCCCACGCCGGCCTGCCTTACTACCACGACCTATGGCAGGCCGCCCGCACGCATCCCAACCTCTACTTCGACCTGGCCGGCCCCTACATGTCCGCCGAGCTCGTCCTGCACATCGCTTCGAGAGTACCACCCGGCCGGCTTCTCTTCGCCTCCGGAGGGCCGGTAGGGCTCCGGCGGGCCGACGGAGGCCACAGCTACAGCAAGGTCCGCTACTGGATAGACCTCCTCCAGTTGGGCGGCGAGGCCCGCAAGGCTGTCTTGGGCGAGAACCTCCTCCGGCTGATCGGGCAGCCTCTACCTAAGAGGCGCCCGGCCTTCGCTTTTGAAACCCGCGGTGGTCGAGATAGTAGTTCTCCCGGTAGATGAGCTGCGAGATGGGGACGACCTCGTAACCCTGTTCCTTCAGGGTCTCGAGGATGCGCGGCAGGGCGGCGGGCGTACCCGTCGCGTTGTTGTGGAAGAGCACGATGGCCCCCGGATGGATGTTCTCCACCACCCTCCGGTAGATGGCGTCCGGCGTGAGGTCCTGCCAATCCAGTGAGTCCACGCTCCACTGGATGGTGTAGTAACCGAGCTCCTGTGCGGCCTCGATGACCTTGTTGCTGTACTCGCCGTAGGGAGGCCTGAAGAGGATGGGCTTCTTCCCGGTCAGCGCCCGGACCTGCTCGTCGACCGTCGCTAACTCTTCCTTTATGACAGCCTTGTCGAGGGAGTTCAGGTGCGGGTGAGTAGCGGTGTGGTTGCCTATCTCGTGGCCCCGCCGGTCGATCTCGCGGAGGACGTCGGGGTGGGCATCGATCCAGAAACCGACCAGGAAGAAGGTCGTCTTCACGCCGTAGCGGTCGAGGACGTCGAGGATCTCGGGCGTCCGCTCGGCGCCCCAGGCGGCGTCGAAGGAGATGGCCACCTTCTTCTCCGTCGTCTCGACACCGTAGATGGGCAGGAGCCGTGGGGTCGCCGAGACGGCGGCCACGAAGCGGGCCGGGCCCCCTCCCCAACCGGCCAGGACCGGGTAGGCGGCGACGACGGCCGCTACGACCATTGAGGAAACCAGCCACCGGAGATTGTAGAAGCGCCAGGCCACCCCGCCACCCCCTCGCCCCCCCGTCCCGAGAACCCTATGCGGAGGTCCGACCCGGGATGATGCGCCGGACCGGAGCGAGGGGCGAGGCAGGAACCTGGGGCGGCCGGGGTAGAAGAGGGCTGGGCCGGCAGACCACAGACCGTCCCCCTCCCGCGGACGCGGGCGAGGACAAGGGAAGAGCGAAGGATGAGGAAGAGAGGAGGAGACCGATTGCCCCCGGTCGTCGACTTCCACGTCCACCCCGTGGTCCCCGGGGCGGCCAAGCCCTGGGTCCTAGACTGGATGAGAGAGAACCTCGGCGGCGTCGACCTTGAAGGCCAACTCGCGGCCTTCGCCGACCCGGACAACCTGGTGACCCTCCTGGCCACCGCAGGGGTCGACTACGCCTGTCTCCTGGCCGAGGACAGCCCGGCCACGACGGGGACGACCCCGAACGAGAAGGTGGCCGAGCTCTGCGCAGGACGCCCGCAGCTCATCCCGTTCGCCAGCCTGAACCCGCACCTGTCCAACCGGCCGGCGCGGGAGCTCCGACGGTTGGTCGAGGTCTACGGCTTCCGGGGGCTCAAACTCTACCCCACCTACCAGTTCTTCTACCCGAATGACCGCGAGCTCTACCCCGTCTACGCCGTCGCCGAGGAACTCGGGCTACCCGTGATGTTCCACACGGGCTCCTCCGTGTTCCGCGGGTCCCGCCTCAAGTACGGCGACCCGCTCTACCTCGACGACGTGGCGGTGGATTTCCCCGACCTCGCCATCGTCATGGCCCACAGCGGACGGGGCTTCTGGTACGACCGCGCCTTCTTCCTAGCCCGCCTCCACCAGAACGTCTACATGGAGATCTCGGGCATCCCCCCGCGACGCCTGCTCGAGCATTCCCCCGAACTCGAGCGGCTGGCGCATAAGGTCATCTGGGGGTCGGACTGGCCCGGGGTCCCGGACCTGGCCGGCGCGTTGGAGGGCGTCCGGTCCTTCCCCCTCTCCGAGAAGACCCTGGCCGCCGTCCTCGGCGGCAACGCCGCGCGCCTCCTCCGCCTGGAACAGGCGTGACACCGGGTTACGCCGGTCAGGGGTCCACCAGGCGGCCGGTGGCCGCACGCGGCACCGGCGGGCGCCCCAGCACCGTGAAGACCAAGGCCCCGGCGAGGGTGAGTCCGACGGCGACCCAGAAGGGAGCCTGCGGCGAAACGTTTTCCCAGAGCAGACCCCCGACCAGAGGGCCCGGGAGCATCGTCAGGTTTAAGAGCCCGTTGAAGACCGACCGCACCGTCCCCCTGGTCTCGGGGTCGGTCAGGTCCGCGAAATAAGCGTCGACGACCGGCGACATCGCTCCCTGGTTGAGACCCATGAGGAGCCACACGATGGCGAGCACCGGGAGCGACCGCGCCAGGGCGAACCAACCGAGGGTGAAGGCCGTGCCGAATATAGTCACGAGGAGGACCGGGCGTCGGCCGTACCGGTCGGAGGCGACCCCGCTGGCGACGCTGGCCAGGATGGCCGCGCCCCCGGCCAGGCCGTAGACGACCCCCATGCTCGCCTCCGCGACGTGGGCGACCTCGCTCATGAAGAGAGAGAAGTAGCCGCCGGCGACCACCCCGCCCAGAGTCACCAGCAGGCCGCCGACTAAGAAGACGACGAACTCCCGGGAACCCGCCATGTAGCCGACGGCCACCCTGAGACTCTTCCAAAAGGAGGGCGCCCTGTAGCCGGACTCCCGGCGTGCCGTCTCCCGCGGGTCGCGTACCCGGAAGCGCAAGAGTGAAGCCAGGCAGAGCATCCCGGCCTGCCCGACCATGAACGCCCGGTAGCCTAGGTACTGGTAGACGAACCCGCCGACCAGCGGACCCACCAGGGCGCAGACTCCGAAAGCCGCCGCCTGGTAGGCAAAGCGACGGCCGCGCGTCTCCTCCGGTCCGAGGTCGCTGACGAGCCCGAAGAGGGCCGGCCCGACCAGGAGCCCCGGGCACATGGACACGATGTAGCCCGGGATCACCCAGGCCCACGTCGGCGCTAAGACCATGAGGAGCTCCCCCAAGGCCCCGATGAGAGGGGCCAAGGCGTACAAGGTGACGCGCCGGAAGCGGTCCGTGGCCCACCCGCCGAGAGGCGAAGCCAGGGTCGTGAACAGCCCGGCGGCGCTCGCCACAAGGCCAATCTGGGCTGGCGAGCCGCCGAGCTCGTGGACGTAGAGGGTGAAGAACCTCTGCTCCACCTGGGTGCCGATGTTGGCGACCACGAGCGAGAGGACGATGAGGTTCATATCCCGGCCGAGAGAGAAGTGGGTGGGAAGACCGAGACGCCGGGAAAACCGCACTGTATCCACCTCCGCGAGCTGTGACGGGAGATACTAGTCTTCCGAGACCACCGAACCGACCTTGGAGGTGCGTCTTGCCCTTGTCCCAACCCTTCCCCGCGTGGGTCTTCGCCGTGACGACCGTGCTGGCCTGGCTCGCCCACCGGTGGACCGTCCGTGCCCGGCACGCCCCGGCCGGTGACCGCCTCTACATCCGGGCCGTGGCCGCCGCCGTGAGGGGAGCCCTGGTGCTCTGGCTCACCGGAGCGGCGGTCCTGCTGGTCGCGGGGTCCTGGCTCCTCCCGGCCCCACCGTGGTCCGCTCCCCGTCCCGCCCCGCAGCCGACCCCCGAGTCGCCCGCGCCGGTGCCGGGGTCCCCGACCGTGCCGGCCCCGGTCCCGGGGCCACCGAGCGTGCCGACCCCCGTCCCGGGGCCACCGAGCTCGCCGGCTCCGGGGTCGGGAGCGGGGGCTCCCGTCGCCCGGACGGCTGCCGTCGCGGACGAGGAGCTCGAGTTCACCTTGCAGCCCGAACCCGGACCCGGGTTCGCTGCCGCCCTCGCTGCGGCCGAGGAGACTGCCGCCGAGCGCGCCCGCCTCGCGGCGGCCGAGGTCGTTCTGGATTCCGGGGACATCCGCCTCGAGTCTCTGGACCCGGCGGTCGGCGTGGTCTGGCTGGTCAACCGCTCGGCCTTCACCGTGGACCTCGGCGGCTGGTCCCTCCTCCTCCGCTACGGCGCTCCCGGTCCGGGTGAGGTCCGGGACGTCGGCGCGTCCGGGCAGGAATGGATGTTCTTCCAGAAGGGGCTCCTCATCGGACCGGGTGAGTGTCTGCCCGTCCTGCTGCCCGACTCCGGCGCCCCTCCGGTGGAAGCCGTCCTCTTCGGTCCCGAGGGTCGGGCCCGCGACCGTCTGCCCGAGGCCGTACCCTCCGGCTGACCTTCCGCAGCTCAGTCTAGCAGGCCGGAAGTCACGGGGACAGCGGACCTGGGGGCCGTGGGCGGGCTGCCCGCCGGGGGCCGGCGGGGTAGACCCGGGGTACAGCCGACCTCGGACCCCAGGACAACCTCGGCCCCGGCAGGATGACCGGGTGGTCCTATCAAAACTGACTTGGGCGCCTGGGCGGCCCTCGGACCGCCCCGACCCCCGGCCGGTGGCCGCCCGCGCGCGGGCCCGCACGCCGGCCACACCCGAAGGGTGGTAGAAGCGAAGATGTCCCTCGAAGCCTCCTCCCCGGCCCCTTCCGGGCCCGCCGGGCCAGCTCCCGTCCTACCCGAGCTCGACCTCCATCCCCGCGTGCTCCTCGGACCGGGCCCCAGCAACGTCCATCCCCGCGTCCTCGCGGCCCTCGCCCTCCCCACCGTCGGGCACCTCGACCCGGCCTTCCTGGCCGTGATGAACGGCACGGTGGAGCTCCTCCGGTACGTCTTCCGGACCGGGAACCGCCTCACCATGGCGGTCTCCGGGACCGGGAGCGCCGGGATGGAGGCAGCCCTGGTGAACTTCATCGAGCCGGGCGACACCGTCGTCGTCGGCGTGAACGGCTTGTTCGGCGAGCGCATGGCCGATATCGTAGAGCGGGCCGGTGGCCGCCTCGTCCGGGTGGAGGCCCCCTGGGGTGAACCCCTGGACCCGGACGGAGTCGCCCGGGCCCTTCGGGCAGAGCCCAAGGTGAAGGCTCTCGCCGTGGTCCACGCCGAGACGTCCACCGGCGTGCTCCAGCCGCTCGAGCCTCTGGCCGCGCTGGCTAGGGAACACGAGGCGCTCTTCATCGTCGACGCCGTCACCTCGTTGGGAGGGGTCCCGGTCGAGGTAGACGCATGGGGGCTCGACGTCGTCTACAGCGGAAGCCAGAAGTGCCTCTCCTGTCCGCCGGGTCTCGCCCCGCTGACTCTGAGCGACCGCGCGGTGGAAGTGCTCCGCGCCCGCCGGACGAAGGTCTCGAGCTGGTACCTGGACCTGCCGATGATCGTCTCCTACTGGGGCAAGGAGCGTTTCTACCACCACACGGCCCCGGTGAACATGGTCTTCGCGCTGTACGAGGCCCTGCGGCTTATTGCCCAGGAAGGCTTGGAAGCCCGGTTCGAGCGGCACCGTCTCAACGGGGAGGCCCTGCTCGCCGGGATCCGAGCCCTCGGGCTCGAGCCCTTCGCCCGTGAGGACTACCGGATACCGATGCTCCTTGCGGTCAGAGTCCCGGAAGGCATCGCGGACACGGAGGTCCGCCGCGACCTCCTCTCCGAGGCCAACGTGGAGATAGGCGGTGGGCTCGGCCCGACGAGGGGCAAGGTCTGGCGCATCGGCCTCCTCGGCCACTCCTCTCGGCGCGAGAACGTCCTCCTCCTCCTCTCGGCGCTCGCGTCCGCCCTGGGGCGCCGGGGCTTCCGGGCCGACCCCGGGGACGCCCTGGCGGCGGCCGAGGAAGTCTACCGCCGGCGGTGAATACCTGAGCCGCGGAGGAGGGGATGGCTGCGGATGGGCATCACGGGCTCCGGCCGCCCCGAGGCCTCGCGGGCGAGCGACCTTGCCGGCCTCGCCGGCTTCCTGGGCGAGCTGGAACAAGCCCTGCACGGACTGGACGTCCGCACCGCCCTGTGCTGGTGGGAGAAGTACACCGGGGGGCCTGGCACCGGCCTGGACGACCTCGAGCAGGAGCGTTCCCGGCTCCTCCTCGACCCGCGCTGTTCGGCCATGGTGGAGGAGTGGCTCGGACAGCCGGTGGCCGACGCCGCCCGTCCGGGGACCCCGGGCCGGCGCCCACGCCCGGCCGACCCCGTCGTCAGCCGCAAGCTAGAGCTCCTGGCCCAGGCCGTCCTGCATGCCCGGGTCAACGGGGCCCGCGAAGTACGCGCCCTCCAGAACCGGATCCACGAGGAGGTCATCCGCTTCCGCCCGGTCATCGCCGGCCGCGAGTCGTCCTACGCGGAGCGGGAACGGGTCCTGCGCTATGAGCCCGACCGCTCCCTCCGGCGCGAGGCCTGGGTCTCCACCGTGCCGCTCTCCCTCCGCCTGGCTGCCCCCACCGTCGAACTCCTCCGGAGGAGAAACGCCCTGGCCGCGGCCCAAGGCTACGACACTTACGCGGACCTGGCCCTCGGCCTGTCCGGCCTCGACCGGGGCGAGACCGAGGACCTCCTGCGGCGGTTGGCCGAAGCCACCGAGCCAGGCTACCGGACTGCCCTCGAGGCGGCCGCCGCGGCCGAGGGGCTGGACGTGGTCGAACCGTGGGACGTGAGCTACCTTGTGGAGCGTGCCTTCCCGGTCCCCCCCGGGCTCTTCCCCAAGGCGCGGGTCCCGGCGAACGCGGACAGGCTCGTCCGCGCCTTCGGAGTGGACCCGGAGAGTCTCGGCATCCGGGTCGTCTGCCGCGACATCCCTTTTGCCGGGCTTTCCGTGCCCGTGGACCCGCCCCGCGACATCCGCATCCTGGCCAACCCGCAGGACGGCTACGGGTATCTCAGGGTGGTGTACCACGAGTACGGGCACGCCCTGCACGCCGCCTGCGCGGGCGAGGCATCCGCGCTGTTGCGGATGGAACCCCCGGTCTTCGGCGAGGCCATGGCACAGGTCTGGGCGTGGTTCGCCGCCTACCCCGAGTGGCTGACGAGCCTGGGTCTCGAAGGACGGGACGTCCGGCAGGCCGTTGCTGCCCACCGCCTCAGCGTCCTCCACACGGCCCGGGCCCGGGCCGCGGAGGCGCTCTGGGAGCTCCGGGCCTACGAAGCCCCGACGCAGGACCTCACCGCCCTCGCCGCGACCTTGGAGGGACACTACCTCCTCTGCCGACCGCAGCCCGTCCACCGGTGGGCGGCGAGCCCCTTCCCCTCCGCTTACCCGGTCTACCGCCAGAACTATGTCCTGGCAGAGCTGGTCGCTGCTGCGACCCACCGGGTCCTGCGCGACGGCTACGGCGATGACGTCATCGGCAACCCTGCCGTCTTCCGAGGCCTCGCGGAGAGCTACTGGCGTCCGGCAGGCCTGGTGCCCTGGCAGGAGAAAGTCGGAGTGTTCACCGGCGGAGGGCCGGACCTCTCGGTCCTCCGGTCCACCGAGCTCGTCACCGACCGGCCCGCCGGGCTGTCGGAGCTGACCGACCAGTCCGCCGGCCTTACAACATAGCTTACTGACCAAGCGGGAGGAGCGACGACCTTGAACGAAGTGCTGGCCAGAGTGGACCCCGAGGTCTATGAAGCCGTGCAGGCCGAGCTAGCTAGGCAGCGTACCCACCTCGAGCTCATCGCCTCGGAGAACTTCACCAGCCCGGCCGTCCTGCAAGCGCAGGGTTCGGTCCTCACCAACAAGTACGCCGAGGGCCTCCCCGGAGCCCGCTACTACGGCGGGTGCGAGCACGTGGACGTAGTCGAGAGGATAGCCATCGAGCGCTTGAAGAAGCTCTTCGGGGCCGAGCACGCCAACGTCCAGCCCCACGCCGGCGCCCCGGCTAACACGGCCGTCTACCTGGCCGTCCTTAAGCCCGGGGACACCGTCCTCGGCATGGACCTGGCCCACGGTGGCCACCTGACCCACGGTCACCCGCTCAACATCTCCGGCCGGTACTACAACTTCATCCCCTACGGCGTGGCCCGCCGGACCGAGCTCCTGGACTACGAGGCCCTGGAGTCCCTCGCCGTACGCCACCGGCCCAAGCTCATCGTCGCCGGGGCGAGCGCCTACCCGAGGTACATCGACTTCGCCCGCCTCCGCGACATCGCCGACAGCGTCGGGGCCATGCTCATGGTCGACATGGCCCACATCGCCGGTCTGGTGGCCGCCGGCGAACACCCCAACCCCGTGCCCTACGCCGACTTCGTGACTACCACCACGCACAAGACCCTCCGCGGCCCGCGCGGGGGCGTCATCATGTGCAAGGCCAAGTACGCCCGCCTCATCGACCAGGCGGTCTTCCCCGGTCTGCAGGGCGGTCCTCTCATGCACGTCATCGCGGCCAAGGCGGTGGCCTTCAAGGAGGCTCTGACCGAGGAGTTCCGCGAGTACCAGCGCCAGATAAAGCGCAACGCGGCCAAGCTCGCCCAGACTCTCCTGGACCGCGGCCTGCGCCTGGTGTCCGGGGGCACGGACAACCACCTGATGCTGGTCGACGTGACCGCCGGTGCCCTGGCCGGCCGGGAGATGACCGGCCTGGAGGCCGAGCGCGCCCTGGCCCGGGTGAACGTGACCGTCAACCACAACACCATCCCCTTCGACCCTAAGCCCCCCAAAGTCGGGAGCGGCATCCGTCTGGGGACCCCGGCCGTCACCACGAGGGGGATACGTGAGAAGGAGATGGCCGTGATCGGCAACCTCATCGCCGACGTCCTCCTCGCCCCCGAGGACGAGACCATGCTGGCCAAGGCCAAGGAGGCCGTCGCGCGGCTGTGCGAAGCCTTCCCCCTCTACCCCGGCCTCGAGGAGATGCGGTAGACGGGCAGGAGGGGAAGGTAGTCGGGTCCACAGGAGGCGGGGAAGGGAACAAGGGGAGCAGGGCACCATCCGGAAGCCCGGGGGAGGCCCCTTAGGCCGGGGCACTCACAGGTGCGGCCCGCCTCAGGGCCTCCCCTCAGGCCTCACGCCGGGTCGTACGAGGCCGTGAGCATGCCGTAGTACCGAGGCACCTGGTAGGCCAGGAGCTCCCCGCGTAGCGGCACCACGCGGAGGACTCCCGAGAGGAGGAGCATCTGCCAGTAGGCGTCCGGCTTGGCCGCCTCCACCAGTGCCGGGTCGAAGGCGAGGAGGTCCCCCAGTCGCCCCTCGGCGACGACGGCCTTGACCAGCTCGTCGTAGACAGCGGCCGCGGGATGGTAGCCGTACGGTCCGTCCGCCCGGTGGGCGTGGGCCTGGTCGGCACTGGCCACGAAGGCCACCCTCGTCCCCGTCTCCGCCGCGACCTCGGCCACCAGCTCCCCCAGGCGCACGAGAACGGCCGGAGGCACCTGGCGGCTCGGCCCGATGACGACGACCCGGGGCCGGCCGCCCGGCCGGGGACCCACGACGACCCGCTCGCTGGCCGACGCCTGCCTCTCGCCGATGAAGTACAGGGGGATGACCGACCCCCAGTCGAGGGCCATCTCGGAAGTCGGGCCTTCGAGGCCGCCGAAGTTAGCCCCGACGACCGGGATGCCCTCGGACCTCGCCCTCGCCAACAGCCGGCCCGACCACTCGCGGTCACCGGGGAACCGGGCCTCGACCACGGCCTCCCCGGATTCCAGGCGCCCGGCGAGGTTGTCCGCGGTGACCACCGCCGTGTAGCCGCCGTCAAGGCGCAGGTTATGCGGGGAGGCCAGGACGACCACGTCGGGGTCGGCCCGCCGCAGCCGGCGCCCCGCCTCCTCCATGGCCTCCCGGGTGGAAGCGAAGTCCTCCGGGGCCGAACCCCCGGCCGCCCGGGCTAGCTCGGGGATGACCTCGTGCCCGTGCGGGGTGACGCAGGCGTAGACCACTCCGCTCACGTATGGGTCCCTCCCTCCGGGGCGAACCCCAGCCTGAGGAGACCCGACCGCAGCCACGGGGTCTGCGGCTCGGTGTAGCCGAACTCCTCCCGGAGCCTGGTCAGGACCTCGGCGAGGTCCGTACCGGCGGCCAGGAGCTCCCGCGCCCGCCCGACGAACGTCTCCAGCCACTCCCGCTGCTCGGCCAGGGCCTCCGGACCGGTCACCGTGCCGTGGCCCGGAACGACCACGGCCGGACCCAAGCGCTCGAGCCTGCGCAGCGAGGCCAGCCACAGGTCGGGGTCCCACGACCCTACCCAAGGCGGACGTCCGCGGAAGACCAGGTCGCCGGTGAAGAGTACGCCCTCCGACGGCACCCACACCACCGTCGAGCCGGCGGCGTGGCCGCCGAGCTCCTCGATGACCACCTCCGGGTCCCAACGCAGGCGCAACCGCCCCTCGAAGACGAGGGTGGGCTCCCTGACGGCCACACCCAGGCGCCCCAGCTCCTCCGCGTAGCGGGTGGACTCGGCCGCCATGGCCCCGGCCGTCCCCTCGCTGGCGAGCACACCGCACGGGGGGAAGTCTGTCGTCCCCACGGTGTGGTCGAGGTGCTCGTGGGTGAGGACGACGGCGAGCACCTGTCCGGCCTCCTCCGTCGCCGCGGTCGCGAGGGCCCGGCCGTCCTCCCTGGTCACCAGAGAGTCCACGACCAGAGCCCCCCGGGCGGTCCGGACGAACCCGGCGTTGACCCGGCCGGCGGCGTCGGAGCCGGCGAAGACGGACGGGCTCACCGCTCTGATGCTTGACAACGCGCCCTTACCTCCCTTCGGGTCCGAGGAGGCTTTCGCCCCCGACCGGGACCCGACCTTCCGGGCAAGACCGCACAGCCCGACCCCCCCGGCCCGGCCGCGCGGCCCTGGGCACGAGCTCACTCCGACACCGCCCGGCGGCGTACCCCGGGCCCCGGCCCCCACCCCGCGAGAAGGAAAGCTCGCGCCCGGCGCGAACCCGTCGCTGCTATCTCACTCGAGCAAGGAGGCCGCTCCCTACGACCACACCCTCCCCCCAGACCGCAGCCGGCCGGACCGAGGCGGTACGGAGCGAGCCGGTCCGTCGCGAGATCCTCACCCTGGCCTGGCCCGTCTTCGCCGAGAACATCCTGGCGACCCTCACGCAGATCGTGGGGATGATCCTGGTCGGGCGTCTCGGAGCCGAGGCCATCACGGCCGTGGGCCTGAGCTTCCAACCCTTCTGGCTCCTCCAAGGTCTCTTCATGGGCCTCGGGGCGGGGACCACCGCTCTGGTCGCCAGGCTCACCGGAGCGGGCGACCCGGAGGGAGCGGTCCGCGTGACCCAGCAGTCACTCCTCGTAGCGACGGCCTTGGCTCTCCTCTGCGGACTGGTCACTGTACCGTTCAGCAGGCAGATCGTCATCCTGATGGGGGCCCAGGCCGGAGTCGTGGAGCTGGCCGAGGCGTACCTGGACCGGCTCCTCCCCGGGCTGCTCGTGATGATGGTCGCCACCGTCCTCGGCGGGGCGCTGCGGGGGGCCGGCGACACCCGCACCCCGATGTGGGCGAACGTGGTCGTGAACATCCTGAACCTGGTCCTCTCCTGGGCGCTCATCTACGGCCGCCTGGGATTCCCGGCGCTCGGCGTAGCCGGGGCCGGCCTGGCGGCGACCCTGGCGCGCGTCGTCGGGACCGGCGTCCTGCTCCTGGCCCTCCTGACCGGCCGGACGGTCCTCGACCTCCGCCCGGGTCGGCTCGGGGGCGCGGCGGCGCTGCTCCGCCTCGACGCCGCGACCGTCGCCCGCCTGCTCCGCGTCGGTCTGCCAGCCGCCGGGGAACGTGTGGTGAACAACCTCGGGCAGATCCTCTACACCCGCGTCGTCGCCAGCCTGGGCACGGTCGCCTTCGCCGCCCACTCCTTGGCCCTCAACGTCGAGTCGCTGTCCTACATGCCCGGCCTGGCTTTCTCCGTCGCGGCCGCCACGCTCGTCGGCCAGAGCCTCGGGGCCCACCGCCCCGACCAGGCCGCTCGGTCCGGCTGGGAGTGCAACCAGATGGCCCTCTGGGTCATGGGGCTGATGGGCGCCGTTTTCTTCCTCGCGCCCGCCCCGCTCCTCCGGCTGTACACCGCGGATGAGCGAGTCATCTCGCAAGGCGTGGTAGCCCTGCGGATAGTGGCCTTCACGCAGCTCCCCGAAGCCGTCGGGTTCGTCCTCTCCGGAGCCTTGCGGGGCGCGGGCGACACCCGGAGCGTGCTCTGGATAACCGTCGCCGGGGTCTGGGTCGTCCGCCTCGGCCTGTCCCTCCTCTTCGTCCCGGTGTTGGGGCTCGGGCTCGTCGGGGCATGGCTCGCCATGTTCCTCGACTGGGTCGTGCGCGCCGGCTATCTCATCGCCCGCTTCCGCGCCGGGGCGTGGAAGGAGGTCCGGGTCTAGCCAGAGAACCTCCCTCTCGGCGTGCACAAGCTTGTTCACGCTCACACCGGCGGCCCGGGCGGGCCGCTCTGCGGGAGGCGCTCGGCTTTGAAGCGGGTCGTCAGCATCAGCCTCGGTTCCTCGGCTCGGGACAAGAAAGTCGAGGCGGAGTTCCTCGGCGAGAGGTTCCTCATCGAGCGTGTCGGCACCGACGGCAGCGTCGAGAAGGCCAAACAACTCCTCCGCGAGCTCGACGGGAAGGTCGCCTGCTTCGGGATGGGAGGCATCGACTTTTACGTCCGCTGCGGCAAGAAGAAGTGGTGGCTGCGCGACGCGCTGCGCATCGCGGCGGTGTCTAAGCTGACGCCCATCGTCGACGGCGGCGGGGTGAAGGACACGCTCGAGCGCAAGGTCATCCTGGACCTCGAGCCGGTCCACGGCATCCCGGTGCGGGGCCGGAACGTCCTCGTCGTCTCGGGGGTGGCCCGCTACTCGCACGCCGAGGCGTTCCTCCAGGCCGGGGCCAAGGTGATGCTCGGGGACCTGATGTTCATCCTGGAGCTGCCCTTCAAGCTGTGGTCCCTCCGCAGCCTGAGTATCGTCGCCCACCTCATCGCCCCGCTGGCCACCCAGCTCCCCATCTCCGTCGTCTACCCGACCGGCGAGAGCCAGAAGAAGTCCAAGCCGAAGTTCCGCGATGCCTACGAGTGGGCCGACATCATCGCCGGCGACTACCACTTCATCCACCGCTTCATGCCCGAGAGGCTGGACGGGAAGGTCATCCTGACCAACACGGTCACCGACGCCGACGTGGCCGAGCTGAGGGAGAAGGGCGTCGCCTGGCTCATCACGACCACCCCGGAGATGCAGGGGCGGTCCTTCGCCACCAACGTCATCGAGGCCCTTCTGGTCGCCATCTCGGGCAAGCGCCCCGAGGAGCTCACCGAGGGGGACTACTACGACCTCCTGGAGAAGGCAGAGATAGGGCCACGGGTGGAGAAGCTCAACTAGCCCCGGCCGCATCGCGGCGGACGGTCTCGCGGACGGCCTCGTGGAGCTCGCTCATCCCGACCGGTTTGAAGAGGACGCGGATGACGTTCCGCGCCTTGAGGAGGGCGGGGTCGAAGTCGCCGCCCCAGCCGGTGACGATGATGCAGGCGGGCCGCCCAGGCGCGGACGCGGCCGCCTCCGCCACGGCCAGCCCCGAGACCCCTCGCAGGGCGAAGTCGGCCAGGACGCAGTCGTAGCGACCTTGCTGCAGGAGCGCGAGGGCCTCCTCGCCACTCGTGGCCTCGGTCACGCTGTGGCCGTCGGCCTCGAGCATGGCCCGGAGGGTCCGTCGCACGGCCTCGTTGTCGTCCACGAGGAGAACGCAGGCCTGTCCTTTCCCAGGCGGCCCGGCGGCCTGCTCGGGGTCGCCCGGCTCACGGCCCGGGTGGGGCGAGCTGCCACCCGAGGCCGGCGGGAAGCGGAGGGTGAAGGTCGTGCCGCCCCCGGTGGTCGACTCCACCTCCACCCGCCCGCGGTGCCTCGCCACCGTCATCTGGAGATTCATAAGACCGAGGCCCTGGCCGCTGGCTTCCTTCGTCGTGAAGAAAGGCTCGAAGATGTGCCTTTTCGTCTCCGCGTCCATCCCCACCCCGGTGTCGGAGACGGATATGAAGGGACCGCTCTCCGTCTCCCCGACGGACACCGTCAGCCGGCCGCCGTCCGGCATGGCCTCCAGGGCGTTGAGGATGAGGTTGACGACGGCTTGACGCAGCTCGCTCTCGCTGCCCTCCACCGGCGAGGCCTTGCCGAAGGCCGTAGCCACCTCCAGCCGCCGCGCACGAGCCTGGTAGGCCTCCAGCCAGCGGCTACGCGTCAGCTCTAGCGCCTGCCGGCAGACCTCCGCCAGGTCGACCCGCTGCGTGCCGTCAGCCGGTTCGAGCCCCGCGAAGCGCCTGATCCTGTCCAGGGTGGCCGCCGCGTCCCGAGCCCCGGCCAGGATGAGCTCGAGGCCCCGACGCTGTCGCTCATCGGCGGTGGCCGACAGGAGAATCTCGGCCGTCCCCACGATGGGCGTCAGGCAGTTCCGGACGTCGTGCAGGATACCGGCGGCGACGGTGCCTAAGGCCCGGACCTTCTCCTCACGCAGGGAAGCATCCAGGAGGCGCACAGACCAGATGGCGGAGGCGGCCAGCGAGGCGAAGGCTGCCTGGCCCTCGATGTCCGTGAGATAGCCCTCGGCCAGGCCTTGCCCGTAGTGCAGCGACAGGACGCCCATGGCCTGGGCGCCGACCATGAGTGGGTGGGCCAGCGTCCTTCCGTCGCTGGACCGCACCGACCTCCTCTCGCGGAACGCGACCGCCATGACGGCGGGGCTCTCCCTGTCCACGTCGGGACTCGGCAGGTCGGCCGGCCAGGCGCCCGACACCATCCGGCAGACGAGTCGCCCGGGGTTCGTCTCGGACGTGAGCCAGAGCAGGGCAGTGTCGGCCCGCCAAGCCTCACGGGCCTCCCAGCAGATGAGGTCGAAGAGCCTGGCCTCGCGCTGCAGGGTCGCGCTCGCCGAGCTCACCTGCACGACGGCAGCCCGAAAGCGGTTCTCACGCTCCAGGGCCGCGTGCTGCTCGTGAGAGGCCAGGACCATCCCGAGGGCAGAGCTTATCGGCCCCAGCAGCTCTGCGTCTTGCTCATCGAACCACTCCGCCACCCTGTGCGCCACGACCAGCGCCCCTGTCGGCCGTCCGGGGATCGCGCCCACGGCCGCGACGAGCAAGGACCGGACCTCCGGGTGAGTGGCCGGCAGCGACCCGAAGGCCGCTCGAGCATCCCGGCAGGCAGCCACCCGGTGCGCTCCGCGCACCAGCCGCCACTCGATAGAAGAGAGGGGCAACTGCGCGGGGGCACCCAGGGACCCCGCCTTCCCCAGGAGGGCGACGGTGCCACCGCCGGGGCGCCGCCAATAGAGACTGACCGCCTCAGCCACGAGGGTCCCCCTCAGCCAGTCGAGTACCGGCTCGAGCCGCTGGCGCAGACTCCCGCGGCCGTGTGTCAGGCCCCGGGCGACGACTTCCTGCATCCCCTCCAGGCACCGCGCCTTGTGGGCCAGCCGGCCGGCGCCCACGACCATACGCCGGGTGTACTCGTAGACGGTCTGGGCGGCGGATCTATTCGGTTTGAACCAGCTGATGGGGGAGGCGAGGAGCGGTGTCGTCGCCGGCGTGGACCCTCGCCAAGCGGGGTTGGCTACCGTCCAACCCCCGATGGAAAGCAGGGCAGGCGAGGAGAGAAGGGCGAAGGCATCCAGCCGGTCAAGGCAGCGGCGGTCACAAGTAAAGACAAGCGCTACCCCTTCATGCCTGACGGACACCCAGCTCAAGAGCTCCCCGCTCAGGCACCTTCTTGTCCGGGTCGCAAGCCACATCCCGTCCAGGGCAAGTCTGACACCGCCATAGCCCCGGCTCCGAGCCTCCCGGCACAGCTGGTCGAGAACGCGCCGCCGCCGTTCTGCCGAGCCCCCCGAGGAGCGACCGAAGAACTCGTAGGGGTGCACCCAGACGACCTGCCCGCGGGCCAAGACCGCGTCCAGGTCGACCCCTCGGGCGGCCAGGAGACTTCGCAGGCTGTCGCCGACCTCCGACGACAACACGAGATAGCAGAGGTCTCCAGCCAGAAGCCCGGTCGTGACGAACCGGGTCAGTTCAGAAGCCCCTTCCTCGGGGCAGCCGGCGACAAGAAGGACGCTGTCGCCAGGTCTGAGGTCCCTTATCGAGGAGAGAAGACGCTCTGCCACCCGCGACCCCCCGCCCAGAGCCGCTTGACTGTTCTTTTCACTCAACGGCACGAACCTCCTCTGGTCACGGGCTGGTAGCGCATCGGCCCCTCCGGCCGGCGCCTCGTTGACCATCAAGGCGCGGAGTTGTATAGTCGGTAGAGTGGTGGAAGAGGCAGGGATGGACACGGGGATCTAGAGCCACGGTCGGGAGGGAAGCGCCATGCTACGCTGCCTACGCACCAACGAGACCGGTCAACTCCAGCCGGCCGACCTCACCCAGAAGGGCTGCTGGATATGCCTCACCAACCCGACCGAGGACGAGCTGCAGCAGGTCCAAGCCGCCACGGGGGTCTTCCCGGACTTCCTCCGGGCCCCCCTCGATGACGAGGAGCTCCCCAGGGCGGAGATGGACGAGGGGCAGACCCTTATCATCTTCAACATCCCCGTCGTCCAGAACACCGACGGCGACATCACCTACCGGGTCCTCCCGCTGGGCATCATCGTGGTCAACGACCGGCTCATCACCGTCTGCCTGGCCCCCCACCCGGTCCTCGAGGACCTCACGGCCGGGCGGGCCAAGGGCCTGCACACCAACAAGCGCACGCGCTTCGTCTTCCAGCTCTTGCTCAAGATTGCAACCCTCTATCTCCGCTACCTCGACCAGATCGACCACAAACGCAACGAGATCGAGGACCTCCTGATGGCCTCGACACGGAACGAGGAGATCATTCGCCTCCTCAACCTCTCCAAGAGCCTCACCTACTTCACCACCTCCCTCCGCTCCAACGGCATCGTCCTCGAGAAGCTCTTGAAGACCAAGATGCTCCCGATGTACTCCGACGACGAGGACCTCCTGGAGGACGCCATCACCGAGAACAGGCAAGCCATGGAGGTCGCGGCCATCCACTCGAGCATCCTCACGGGGACGCTCGACGCCTTCGCTTCCATCATCTCGAACAACCTGAACCGGGTGATGCGGTTCCTTACTTCGGTCACCATCGTCCTGGCCATCCCGACCATCGTCGCCGGCGTGTTCGGGATGAACGTCGCCCTGCCGTGGCAGAACCACCCCATGGCCTTCACCTACACGCTCCTTGTCTCGGCGGGGCTGTCCGCACTGGCTATCGCCTACCTGGCGCGGAACCGGATGTTCTGACGCTGACGCCTCTCGGCGGCCGCCAAACAGCCGCACGCCGGAGGACAGACGTAGGGGTGATGACGGAAGGCTGGCCCCCACGGGCCCACGGAAGTCCGGCCCGGGAGGGCCACGGAAGGCTGCGGCCCAGACGGGCCCGGGCTCAGGCCGCGGGAAGACCGGCCGGCCGACGGAAGGAGTCAAGGAGCGGAGGGGAGTACCCGTGACGCACGAGGCCTTGTCGTTCGTGGATGAGGAGCTCCGGAGCCTGAAGGAGCAGAGCCTCTACAACGAGATCCGGACCCTGGAGAGCGAGCAGGGCGCCTGGGTGGTCATCGGCGGCAGGCGGATGCTGAACATGTGCTCGAACAACTATCTCGGTCTGGCCGCGGACGCCCGCCTCAAGGAGGCCGCGAAACGGGCCATAGACGAGTTCGGGGTCGGTCCGGGAGCCGTCCGGACCATCGCCGGGACCATGTCACTCCACATCGAGCTCGAGCAGCGGCTCGCCGCCTTCAAGAGGGCCGAGGCCACCATCGTGTACCAGTCCGGCTTCAACGCCAACCTGGGGACCATCCCGGTGCTGGTGGGCCGCGACGACATCATCTACAGCGACGAGCTCAACCACGCCAGCATCATCGACGGCTGCCGGCTCAGCCGGGCCGAGATCAAGGCCTACCCGCACCTCGACATGAAGGCCCTGGAGGAGATGCTCCGGGCCGACGCCGACCGCAGGTGCCGCAAGCTCATCGTCACGGACGGCGTCTTCAGCATGGACGGCGACATCGCCGACCTTCCGGCAGTGGCCGAGCTGGCCGAGCGCTACGGTTGCATCTCCATGGTCGATGACGCCCACGGTGAGGGCGTCCTCGGTTCCCACGGACGCGGCATCGTCGACCACTTCGGGCTCCACGGGCGCATCGACGTCGAGGTGGGCACTCTCTCCAAGGCCCTCGGCTGCGTCGGGGGCTTCGTGGCCGGCCCGGCCCGCCTCATCGACCTTCTCAAGCAGCGCGGGCGGCCTTTCCTCTTCTCGTCCTCCCTCACCCCGCCCGAAGCAGCCGCGAACCTCGAGGCCGTCCGCATCCTGGAAGAGAGCGACGAGCTCGTCGCGAAGCTCTGGGAGAACACGCGCTACTTCCAGGGCCGCATGCGGGAACTCGGGTTCGACACCGGCCGGACCGCGACCCCCATCACCCCGGTGATGATCGGCGACGCCGGTAAGGCCCGCGAGTTCGCCCGCGCCCTCCAGCACGAAGGCATCTTCGCCATGGCCATCGGCTTCCCGACGGTGCCGCGTGGCAAGGCGCGTATCCGGGTGATGCTCTCGGCAGCCCACCGACGCGAGGACCTCGATTTTGCCCTCGACGTCTTCACCCGCATCGGCCGTAGGTTGGGGATAGTCGCGTGACCGGATTGGGCGTGACCGGGCCGGCGGACCGGCCGGAGAGGGACCACTTCGAGCGGCCGGAACATATCGGGGACATGGACCTGCCCGACGGGGTCGGCTTCGCGGCCGACCCCGTCGGGCAGGATGCCTTCCGCGTCTTCATCCGCGTCCGCGACGGCCGCTTGGCCGACGTCAAGGTGAGACCCGAGGGCTGCCGGTGCGCCCTGGCCAGCGGGAGCGCCCTGGCCGAGCTGGCCCTAGGCCGGACCCTGGACGAAGCCCTCCGCATCGGCGACGACGACGTCCTTGAGGCCTTGGGCGGCCGCCCGGACCCTGCCCTGCCGCGGCCGAGCCAGGGAGCCGACGCCCTCCACCGGGCGGTCTGGGACTACCTCTCCCGCCTGGTCCCCTCCGGAGGGTGGAGCTTCTGGGTCCAGGCGGTAGGTGAGGTGACCCGCGTGGCCGAGGTGAGCCCCGAGGCCCCGCCGGGTTTCCCCCGCCTGGCGGAGATAGAGGTCTACCCGCGTTACGCTCCGGCCCTCGACGGCCTCGAGGTCCCCGGCCACGCGTGGGTCCTCTGGTGGATGCACCGTCTGGGGCCCGAGGCACGGGAGACCCTCCGGGCCCACCCCAAGGGCGACCCGAAGCTCCCGGAGAAGGGAGTGTTCGCCCTCAGGAGCCCGGCCCGGCCGAACCCGGTGGGGCTGCGCCTGGTCAAGGTGCTCGAGCGCCGGGGTGGCCGCCTGCTCGTGGACGGCCTGGACGCCCTCCCCGGCTCCCCGGTCCTCGACCTCAAGCCCTGGACGGAGGCGGACCTCCCCGAACGTCCTCCGGTCGGCCGGGACCGAGAGTAGCTCGCTCCGCCCGCACCTCCTCGAGGATGGCAATGAACGCCCGCTCGAACCTGGCCTCGGCTGCCGTGTCGCGGCGCGGCGGACCCTTGGTCCGACCACCGGCCCGTCTGAACCTGGCCTTGAGGTGACGCTCCTCGAGCAGGAACGCCAGCGTCTCGGGCCGGTAGACGTAGCCTAGAGGCGAGAGGGCCCGGCAACCGCGGGCCAGGGCCAGGGCGGCAAGTCCCCAATCCTGCGTGACGACCACATCACCACGGCGGGCCCGGTTGGCGACGACGATGTCCGTCGCCTGCGGCTCGGGCCCGACCACCACATGCTCGTGCCAGGGCCCCCACGGCTCGACCTTGTGCCGGAGAGAGGCGACGGTGAGGACCGCGTAGCCGTGAACTGGCTGGAGGCGTCTGATGGTCGCCGCGGCCCCGCGGGGGCAAGCGTCGGCGTCGACGATGACCGCGAAGAGGGAGGCGGCGGGCGGCCCGCTGCCCGCCTCCGACGCCGACCCCCCCACGCTCTGCGCCACCGCCTCTACAGCACGAAGATGACCACGAAGTACACGGCCAGAAGGGCCAATCCAAGCGGCACACCCAGCCTGGCCCACTCCCGGCTCTTTATCTTCAGCTTACCGGCGGCGATGATGTTCGGGATGTTGCCCGGGATGAGCATACCCCCGGAGACGAGCAGACCCAGGAGGATGCTCTCCACCTGGAGGGAGGACATCGCCGGGCTTATCTCGGCTGCGGTGAGGGTCGCGTTGTCCAGGACGGCGGAGACCGTGTTTATCCAGTAGAGCGCCTGGCTCGGCAGCCCCACCACGTAGAGGTCGATAGCGGGCCGGAACCCCTCGCCCAGGAGAACCAGGGCCATGACGAAGACGTAGACCTTCAAGGCCCGCACGAGGGTTTCGCGGTAGGTGTCCGGTTCGGCCGGCACACCGAGGCCGGCCTCCCCCCTGACCTCGACGGCGTGGCGCCTGACGTACAGCGCCGCGAAGACGCCCAGGGCGAGCATCCCGGCCCCGATATAGACCCCCAGGAGTCGGGCCAGGTACCAGAACGTCTGCCCGAGCTTGGAGACGGCGATGGTCGAGAGCGGCTCCCCGATGGGGGTCAGGGCCGCCCCGAGACCGATGGAGAAGCAGGCCAGGATGACCAGGTCGGTCTCGTGGCGCCGGTCGAGGCTGAGGGCGGAGATTATCTCGACCAGGACCAGAGCGGCGATGATGGCGGTGATGACGCTGGAGACCGCCCCGAGGACAACCACCACGAGGAAGATGAAGACCGAGAGCGGGACCCGCCGGACTAAAGCCCGGATGCCGGTCCGGACGAGGTCCTTGGTGAACTTGAAGAGGAGCCCCGCGCCCAGGACGGCGGCGGTGATGGGCAAGGGCTCCTCCAGAGCCTTCAGGGCCAGCTTGGCGTCGAGCACCCCGGAGAGGATGGCGGCGGCCAGCCCCATGACGAACAGGAAAGCCTCCAGGTTGTGCTCGACCTTCTTGGACACGAACGGTAGGACGAAGACGAGGGCGAGGATGACGCCCAGCCCGCCGAGGACGACTCCCTGGCTCAGTGTTCTCCCCTCCCCTTCCCTTGCCGGCAGCTAGGCGTATTGTAGACCAGCCCGGGACCCCCCCGCAAGGCCGCGGCCCCGCCCAGGTGGGCCAGGCCCAGGAGGAGGCCGGCCGCGACGTCGCTGAGGTAGTGGGCGTTCAGGTAGAGCCGGCTCGCCGAGACGAGGAGCGGCCAGGACCAGACCGCCACTACCAGGAAACGCCGCAAGGGTCGGCCCAGGCCCAGGGCCCGGGACCGGAGGGCCAGCCAAGCGGGAAGCACAAGGGAGGTCAGCGCGTGCCCGCTCGGGAAACCAGCCCCATGCCAGACCGGGTAGAGGACCGGTTCCGGCCGCGGGCGGGCCACGACGTGCTTGAGCAGCACCTGCCAAACCGCGGAGGTCGCGATCACCAGGATCGCCTCCAGGCCGGCCCGCCGGATGTCCCCGCCCCGGGGCCAGGTGAAGGCTAGGGCCAACGCGAGGACGAGCGCCACGCCGTACTCCGACGCCACCCAACTCACGGCAAGCATGAGGTACTCGACAGGAGGGGAACGGTGGCCGAGGACCAGGCTCCTCACAGCCTCGTCCCCCCAGGATAATCCTCCCCGCATGGCCGTGGCCATGAGCGGCCACAGCAGGACCACGGAGACGGTCGCGACCAGCGCGCCGGCAAGACGCGTCCGGAAAGCCCCTGACACGCAGGCCCTAGCACTTCTTCTCATTGCCAGACATTGCCCTCCTTGTCCAGCAGGGAATCTCCCTTTCCAGGGCCAATGTTATGTCAACCTCTGATCGACGGGCGGCCGGCTCCCTCCGGCGGCTCTGGACCTCGAATCCACCCGGAGGTGCGTGATGCGACTTCACCGACCCAGTCATGCCGCCGAGTCTTGCCGGAGAAGACTTGTGCGGACGCTCAAGGCCTCCCTGGCCTGTCTCGCCTTATCTGCCCTTCTCGTGACGTCATGTGTGTCCACCCCGGTGTCGGCGGCCTCCCCGCCCGCGGGGAAGGTGTGCCTAGGGTACTGGGCCCTTTGGGGGGACGACCCCAAGCCGCGGTCCAGCCTCGAGTCTAACCTCGACCGCATCGACCTTTTCTCCCCTTACTGGTACACCCTCCTCGGTGACGGCACGCTCCGGAGCCGTGAGACCGGCCACGCCGCTCTTACGCAGCTCGTGCACAGCCGAGGCGGCCGGGTCATCCCTCTCATCAACAAGACCTCGGACCACACTCCCCTCCTGGACCCGACCGTCCGGCGCCGCGCGGTGGACAACATCGTGAGGATGCTCGTCTCAGGCGGGTACGACGGCGTGAACATAGACTTCGAGGGTATGCCGCCTTACACGCGCGCCGGACTGACCGCGTTCATGCAGGAGCTCTCAACCAAGATGCGCGAGGCTGGTCTCCTCGTCACCATGGCCGTCCCGGCCAAATGGTCGTCCGACGACAGCGTGAACAGTTTCGCCGCCTGCTTCGACTACACCGCCCTCGGCAAGCTGGTGGACTACCTCGTCATCATGACCTACGACCAGCACGGCGGATGGTCCGGCCCCGGTCCGGTCGCGGCTTACGACTGGACGGAGAGCGTCGTCCGCTACGCCGTCAGCGTGGTGGACCCGACGAAGATACTCCTGGGTCTCGCCGGCTACGGCTACGACTGGTCGTGGAACGGCTGTACGGCCGTGGAGGCGGTGAAGGCCCCGTCTCTGGCCGCCCGGTACGGTGCCACCATCCAATGGGACGACTCCGCCCAGTGCCCGCGCTTCGTCTACTACGACTCCTGGGGCACCCGTCACGAGGTCTGGTACGAGAACAGTTACTCCGTTGACCTCAAACTGCGGTTGGTGCAGCAGTACGGGTTGGGCGGGGCTGCCCTCTGGGCTCTCGGCCAGGAGGACTCCAGGTTCTGGTCCGTCCTCAGGGGGGATGCCGGCGTCAGCGGCGGCCTCGGCGGCAGGCGGAGCGCCACCGGTTTTGCGGATGTGCCGCCGAGTCACTGGGCCTATGACACCATCACCCGCCTGCGGACGGAGGGGGTGATCGGCGGGGTCGACGGCTCCGCCTTCCAGCCGGACCGGACCGTCACCCGGGCGGAGTTCGCCGCCCTCCTCGCCAAGGCCTTGAAACTGCCCACGCCGGGGTCATCTGCGCCCCGCTTCGTCGACGTCTCCCTCACTGACTGGTTCTACGACGCCGTCCTTCGCGTCGCGGCCGCCGGCCTGATGCGCGGAGTCGGCGACGGCCGCTTCGCACCAGGGCTTGCCCTGGACCGAGAGGCTGCGGCTGTCGTCGCCGGCATCCTCGGGGCCGCCCGGCCTCCCTCCGTCGACGGCGTCACCTACTCCGACCTCGACGAAGCCTCGGAGTGGGCCCTCCAGGCCATCGTCGAGGCCGCCCGCCGGGGCCTCCTCCGCGGCTACCCCGACGGGACGTTCCAGCCGCATCGCGGCCTGACCCGGGCCGAGGCCGCCGTCCTGGTCCTCCGCCTGCGGCCGTGACCTGGACCCACGGCGCACCGGTGTACGGATTTCGAGGGGAGGCTCCCGGCAGTGGAGAGCCTCCCCTCTTACGATCGCAGCCCGGAGGCCGGGTCTACGTGCCGGTGGCGGTACCGGCGCTCGACTCCGAGCCGCCTGGGGCGGGCTCGTCAACGGCTAGCCTCAGGTGCCTTCGCCGGAGCCCTGGTCACCCGAGCCTTGGTCTTAGTCCGACTCGTCCTCGCCCTGCTCCTCCTCCATACCGTCGAGCACATGGATGGAGGTCACTACGCCGTCCGTCAGTTTGACGTTGATGGGCGTCCCGGGCTTGAGGTCGTCGAGCGTGACAAGCTCGTCGTCATCGGTGACGGTAACCGTCTCGGCCAAGGGCAGCGTGATGGTTGCAAAGACACTCCACTTGAGACCGTGCTTGTAGTGGCCGTACTTGTGGCCGCGACCGGGGGGCGTCACCTCGAGGGTAATGCTGTCCCCGTCGGTGGAGACGAAGGTCCCGCGGATGCTGCCCTTGAACAGGCCTGCGCCGCTCTGCGGCGGGGCGGGACCAAGACCGGGCTTCTGCTTGACCGTGATGGCGACGACTACGCCCTCGGAGTCCAGGGTCAGGACCACGTAGTCGCCGACACGGACCTTGCCGTCCTTCGAGCCTGAGACAGAGACATCGGGCGCGACGGACAAGGTCACCTTCTCGCCGACCGGCCGCATCTTACCGGGACCGCCGGTCGCCCCGGGGAAGCCTTCGAACCTGACGTTCCAGCCGTCGCCGAGGCCCCTCTGAAGGCGGAAGTCCTTGCCCAGGGAGACGACCACGACCGTCAGGGACTTGAGGACGTCACCGTCGTACACGACCTCGACAACGGGGCCGCTGACCTGGGCACTCTGGTCGGGCCCGCCCAGGGCGGACCGGGCGTCGACCAACACGACGAGGCCGTCCACGAGGGCCAAGCGGACCCAGAAGCCGGGCTTGACGTCACCGAGGGTCCCGGCCTTGCCGTCGATGAAGACCTTCGCCCCGGGGTCCACGGCGTAGGTGACGGTCACCGGCTCGCACTCGTCCTCCTCGGCGGGCTCTTCATCCTCGCCCTGCTCCGGCTCGTCGCCCTCAACGGGCTCCTGGTCATCGCCCTCGGTCGGTTCTTCGCCCTCGACGGGCTCCTGCTCGTCGCATTCGGACGGCTGCTCGCTCTCCTCGTTGTCGGCATCGAGCGGCTCATACTCCTTCAGGACGACGGCCCTGGTCTCGATGGTGATGGTAGGCTGGGCACCGGTCGTGACGGCCAGGACCCGACCGACGACCATCCGGCGGTCGACATCGGACTCGAAATCCTCGTCGCACCGGCAGAGGAGGGCGGCCATCTGGGCGCGGGTGACCGTATCGTTCAGGTTCAGGGCTCCGATCTCGTCGCCCCTGAGCATCTCCATCTTGATGGCCAGCGCAACGTAGCCGTGGGCCCACTCGGGCACCGTGTCAGCGTCCGGCGCGTCGATGGGAGCCTGACTCAGCTCCGCCGCCGCGTCGGCAAGACCCATGGCCTTGAGCAGGGTCACCACGACCTCAAGGCGCGTGGCCGGCCGGTTCGGCGCGAACTTACCGCCGTCCACCAGGAAGGCCTCGAGGTAACCCTCCCGGTACGCGTAGGCCAGGCACTCCCGGACACCCGCCCACGTAGGCAGGGGGTCGCCGGGGTCCAGCCAGTCACAAGCGAGGATGGCGGCGACTTCGTCCAGCGGCATCGCCCCGGCCTCATCCAGTTGGCCCGTGACCCTCACGGCGAGAAGAACCAGCTGGACACATGTCACGGGGTCTTTCGGCCCGAACTTGCCGTCCCCGTAGCCGGCGAAGACCCCCTTGGCCTCCATGACCGTGATGTCGCGGTAGGCCCAGTGTGCGCTGCTGACGTCCTTGAACTGCCCGTAGGCCTTGCCCGGGGGTGTCTTGGCCGGCAACGCCGAAGGCGCTGACGCGCGGGCAGCCATCGCGGCTGAGGACGCAGTCAGCACCACGGCCAGAACGCACACGAGCACCAAGAACACGCGCAGCTGTTTCCGCAAACCCGAACCCTCCCTCGTCTCTCCTCGCCCCCGTCCCGACGACAGCGGCCGGGCCCACGGGCAGGGGCGGGGATTAGGAATGGGACTCCCATCAATAGTAGACGAGCCCGACCCGACCTTTTCGGGGGTCCAGTACACGATTTTGGGGGACCAGTACACGAGAGGAAGAGACGAGTGGATTTGGAGGGCCCGCCCCGGCGACGGGCGACACGGGCCCCGGTGACTAAAGAGCGGTGACGAGACCCATGCGCTCCTTCACCAGTCTGAGGGTCGGCGCGGCCAACTCTTCGGCCCGCCGGCGGCCCGCAGCGAGAGTCTCCCGGAGCTCCCCGGAAGTTCGGAGCTCCCGATAACGGGATTGAATCGGACGGAGCGTCTCGATGACGGCCTCGGCCACGGCCTTCTTGAAATCGGCGTAGCCGGAGCCGGCGAACTCCTCCTCGGCCTTCTTGACCGGGACCCCGCGGCAGAGGGCGTAGATGGTCAGAAGGTTCGACACGCCCGGCTTCTCCCGGGGCGCGTAGCGGATTTCCCGTCCGGAGTCCGTCACCGCCCGAGCAATCTTGCCCTCGACCACCTCGGGCGGGTCGAGGAGGGCCACGTAACTGTTCGCGTCCTCGCTCGACTTCGACATCTTCTTGGTAGGCTCGGTCAAGGACGTTATCTTGGCCCCCACCTTCGGGATGAGGGGTTCGGGGACCGTGAAGGTCGGCCCGAAGCGGTTGTTGAAGCGGATGGCGAGGTCGCGGGAGAGCTCGAGGTGCTGCTTCTGGTCGGCTCCCACCGGGACGAGGTCCGTCCCGTAGAGGAGGATATCGGCGGCCATCAGGATGGGGTAGTTGAGCAGCCCGGCGGTGACGACCTTCTTTTCCCTGGCCTTGTCCTTATACTGGGTCATCCGGCTGAGTTCACCGACATAGGTGATGCCGTTGAGCAGCCAGCAAAGCTCGGTGTGGGCGGGCACGTGCGATTGGACAAAGAGGGTGACCTTCGCCGGGTCAAGGCCGCTGGCGAGCATCAGCCCGGCGACTTCCTCCGTTTTCTCTCGGAGAACGGCCGGCTCCTGTGGAACGGTGAGCGCGTGGAGGTCCACGACGCAGAACAAGCAGTCGTGCTCGTGTTGCAGCTCGGCGAAGTGGCGCAGGACGCCGAGGTAATTGCCGAGGGTCAGGTTGCCCGAGGGCTGTACTCCGGAGAAAACACGTTTCATGCACCAATGATACCCTGCCAACATGAAAAGTGTCAAACCAGCACGGCGACCCGCGGCCGCCCCGACGACGCCGGCGCGGCCGCGGTCGAAAGACCGCCGTGCCCTCAGTCGATCACCAGGACGACCAAGTCCCTCATGCCGAAGCGGAGGGCCTCGACGACCGGCAAGTTCACGAACAGGTCGATGCGGTTACCCTTCACGCCCCCGCCGACGTCGGCGGCGATGGCGTAGCCGTAGCCCTGGATGAAGAGCTGGGTGCCGAGCGGGATGACGTTCGGGTCGACGGCCACCATGCCCTCGCGCGTAGGCAAGCCGACGTAGCAGTAGTCGTTCGTCCATCCCCCGCTCGGTGGCTCGTAGGGGCTGTAGGCGGTGGCGGTCAGGACCAGGCGCCTCGAGGCCCGGACCGCCGGGCCGCCGGTCCCCGACACACTTTCGTCCTTCGAAGGCACCCTCACGCTCGCGGTCGGGGGCGGAGCGGCGTCGCGGAGGCGCTGGAGCACCATCGCCACCTCCGCCCTGGTGGTTAGGTGTTGCGGACGGCCGGTGCCGTCGGGGTAGCCGCGGATGAGCCCCGTCTCGAGGGCCACAGCCACGGCACCCCGGAGTGGCTCGGAGACCTGCGCCCAGTCCTCAAGGCGCGCCTTGAGGATACTCTGGGCCTGGGTGTAGCTCATGAGCCGGGCCCTCTCGCTCCAACCCGCGGCGCGCACGGCAAGCGCGGCCAGCTCCTCGCGGGTGACGGGCCGGTCCGGCTCGAAGCGGCCATCGCCGTCACCCTCGGCGATGGCCAGCCGGTGGGCCACCGCCACGGCCGGTGCGTACCAGGCCGAGCGTGGCACGTCGTTGAAGGAGGCCGAGCCTTGCCCGAAGCCGCTCCCTCCGAAAGCGGGGTCGACCACGAGCTGGGCCTCGGTCGAGATGCCCCGGGCCCGCAGGAGGGCGGTGACCACCTCGGCCCGGGTCATCGGACGGTCGGGCTCGAAAAGGCCGCCTCCCGTGCCCTCGAGGACCCCCGCACCGGCCAGCTCGTGGAGAACAGCGGCCGCCCAATGGTCGGCCGGGACGTCCCGGAAGACCCCCGGCGGCGATGATGCTGCCTCCACCGATGAAGAACCTATCGCTACCGGAGGGTAGACCGTGACCGCCGGGGTACCCGACAAGACGGCCGCCGCCACCACGGCGGCCAGACTCGCCGCTAGGCCCGGACGGCCAGACCGGCGAAACTGCCGGGACATACCGGGTCGGCCCGGCCGACCGCCGGGGCGGACAAGCCGCGCCAGGCCACCTGCAAGACGGCATACAATGGCAGTCATTGGCTACCATCATCCTCCAGTTCTGAGTTGGGCTAGGCGCGAGTGGTCATTTGATTCGTTCTCCGGGGGGTGAATGACCTTCCGGTAAATGGTGGGGCCGTTGGTGACCCCGGCGGGCACGGCGCTAGAGCCGAACTCGCCGGACGCCTCCCCCGCCACCGGGGTGCGGCAAAAGGGGTCCCTGCTCTGGCCACAACTCTCCTAGCTGCATAGTTTGGAGCGATAGCTCGAGGCAGGCGGGGCGGAGGCATGCGGACACTGGCCATCGTGCTCGCGGGAGGACAGGGCTACCGCTTCTGGCCGAAGAGCTCCCAGGCCTACCCTAAACAGTTCCTCAACCTCTTCGGGGACAGGAGTCTCCTTCAGGCCACGGTCAGCCGTCTAGGCCGGCTCCTGCCCGTCGAGAGAATCTACGTCGTGACCACGGCCGACCACGAGCACCTCGTGCGCCTCCAGGTCCCCGACATCCCGAGCCGCAACGTCCTGGTGGAGCCGGTCGGCCGGGACACCGCCGCGGCCATCGGCTACGCCTGCACCCTCCTCGGCGAGCAGGAGCTCGACTCGGTAGCCTTGGTCGTCCCTTCGGACCACTACGTGGCGGACGAAGAGGCCTGGGCCCGGACGGTGAGTGACGCTTGCACCGCCGCCGCCGACGGCCGGACGGTGCTCGTCGGCATCCTACCGACCCGCCCGGAGACGTGCTACGGCTACATCCTGCTCTCCGAAGAGGTGGCCCGGCCCGAGTCGGCCTCGGAGGCCACGCGTTTCTACAAGGTAGCCCGGTTCATCGAGAAGCCCTCGCGAGACCTCGCCGAGCGGCTCATCGCGGGCAACCGCTGCCTGTGGAACAGCGGGATGTTCATCTGGAAGGTAGGCACCTTCCTCGAGCTCATCCGGCGCTACCTCCCGGCCACGGCGGCCGCTCTGGCCGAGGTGAACGCGATGCGGCACGAGCGAGGCGCTCCGCCCGAGGGGTCCCCTGCCTGGCGTTCCCGCGTGGGAGCCCTCCTCGCCCGACTCACCCCCGTGTCGGTGGACTACGGGGTCGTGGAAAAGGTCCCCGACGCAGTGGTCGCCCTGAGCTCGTTCGACTGGGACGATGTGGGAACCTGGGAAGCCCTGACCCGTCTCCTCCCCGGCGACCCCAAAGGCAACGTGACCCTGGGTCCCGTTCTCCTCCATGAGACCCGCGACTGCATCGTCGACTGGAGCGGCGGGCCGGCCGTGGTCGTCGGCCTGGATGGCGCGGTCGTGGCGGGCTCGGGCGACCACCTCCTGGTCTGCGCCCGCGACCGCCTGGGAAAGCTGAAGGCCGTCCTCGCCGGGCGGGAGTACGCCGACACGATGGACCTCGTTCGCCGTGGCCGGCGGGAGCGGACACCGTCCGGGGCTCAAGTGGTGCTCAAACCCTGGGGGCGTGAGGTCTGGTGGGCCCGGACCGACCACTACGCCGCCAAGACCCTGGAGATGTCCGCCGGCCACAAGACAAGCCTCCACGTCCACGAGCGGAAGGAGGAGAGCCTCCACGTCCTGGCCGGCCAGGGGCGCCTCGTTGTCGGAGGCGAGGTCGTCGAGGCACGGCCGGGGACCGTCCGGACGATTCCGCCGGGCACACCCCACCGCATCCTAGCCTTCACGGAACTCACCATTCTGGAGGTCTCCACTCCCGACCTCGACGACGGAGTGCGCCTGGACGACGACTACGGCCGGGCGCAGCCGAAGGAGTGAAAGAGATGAGAGTGCTCATCACCGGCGTTACGGGGTTCGCCGGGAGCCACCTGGCCGAGTTGGCCCTGGCCCAGCCGGGGGTGGAAGTCTACGGGACCTACCGTAACCGAAGCCGCCTGGAGAATCTGACCCACCTCCTGGACCGCATCCGCCTCGTCGAGTGCGACCTGCGCGACCCGTTCGCGGTGCAGTCCGCCATCGCCCAGGTCCGGCCGGACCGGGTCTTCCACCTGGCAGCCCAGAGCTTCGTCCCGACCTCCTGGACGGCCCCCGAGGAGACGATAGCCACCAACGTGCTGGGCCAGCTCAACCTCTTCGAGGCCCTCCGGCGACTGAGGCCGGAGGCGCGGGTTCAGATAGCCTGCTCGTCCGAGGAGTACGGGCTCGTCCACCCCCACGAGGTCCCCATCACGGAAGACAACCCGCTCCGCCCGCTGAGTCCCTACGGGGTGAGCAAGGTGGCCCAAGACCTGCTCGGCTACCAGTACCACGCCTCCTGGGGGCTCTGGTGTGTCCGGACGCGGGCCTTCAACCACACCGGACCCCGCCGGGGGGAGGTCTTCGCCACCTCCAGCTTCGCCAAGCAGGTAGCCCTCATCGAGGCCGGGCGTCAGCCCCCGGTCCTGCGCTGCGGCAACCTCGAGGCCAAGCGGGACTTCACCGACGTCCGGGACATGGTCCGGGCCTACTGGCTGGCCCTCGAGCACGGCGAGCCCGGGGAGGTGTACGTCATCGCCTCCGGCCGGACCCGGACCATGGGGGAGGTGCTCGACCTCCTCCTCAGCCTGACCCCCGTGGACATCCGGGTCGAGGTCGACCCGGAACGGCTCAGGCCGTCGGACGTGCCCATCCTCCTCGGTGACCCGTGCAAGTTCAAGGCCGCCACCGGCTGGGCCCCGACCATCCCCTTCGAGCGGACCATGGCCGACCTTCTCGATTGGTGGAGGGGTGTCGTCGGGTCGCCCTACAGGCCGGGAGCAAAGAGGGCCGAGGGCGTGACCGGGGCGGACCGCGCCGAGGGCGCGGGCGGGCCGGAGCGTACCGCGGGCGTGCCCGGCCCCGGGGAGGGCGGCCGGTGAACGCAGGCGGAGTCTGGGCAGCGCCTAACCCTGCCATCTTCCGGGAGTACGACGTCAGAGGGCGGGTCGGCCCCGACCTCGACTCCGGAGTTGCGCTGCTCCTCGGCCGCGGGTTCGGCACCTGGCTCAGGTCCCGGGGAGGACGCCTGGCGGTCGTCGGGCGGGACAACCGCCTCTCGTCCGGGCCCTTCGCCGAGGCCGTGAGAATAGGCCTGCGTTCCGCCGGGGTCAACGTCGTCGACATCGGCCTGACCCTGACCCCGGTGTTCTACTTCGCCGTCCGCCACTACGAGGCCGACGGCGGAGTGATGGTCACGGGGAGTCACAACCCGCCGGACGAGAACGGCTTCAAGCTCGCCTACCGCGACGGGACCCTGTGGGGTGCCGAGATACAGGAGGTCAGGAGGCTGATCGAAGCCGGCCACTTCGCGGTCGGGCGTGCGTCGGTCGGCTTCTCGAGCCCCACGGCGGCCTACCTCAAGGCCATCCTGGAGCGGGTCTCGCTGGGCGGCTCCCGCTTCCGGGTGGCCGTGGACGCGGGCAACGGCTCAGCCTCCGACCTCGCCCCCCGCCTGGTGGAGCTTCTGGGTTGCGAAGCCGTCCCTCTGTACTGCGACTCGGACCCGACCTTCCCCAACCATTTCCCGGACCCGGTCGTCCCGAAGAACCTCCGCGACCTCGCCGCCTTGGTCGTCGAGCAGGCCTGCGACCTCGGGGTGGCCTACGACGGAGACGGCGACCGCCTCGGGGTGGTGGACGACCGCGGGCGCATGGTCTGGGGCGACGGACTCATGGCCCTCTTCTGGCGCGAGATCCTCGCCCGCCACCCGGGAGCTCCGGCGCTGGTCGAGGTGAAGTGTTCCGAAGCCCTCGTGGAGGAGGTCAGGCGCCTCGGGGGGCGCCCGGTCTTCTGCCGCACCGGCCACTCGCTCATCAAGGCCAAGCTCAAGGAGACGGGGGCACCCTTCGCGGGTGAGATGTCCGGCCACCTGTTCTTCGCCGACGAGTACTTCGGCTTCGACGACGCCCTCTACGCCACCGCGCGCCTGCTCCGGCTTCTCGTCGGGGAGGGGCGCCCGCTCTCGGCCCTCGTCGACGAGCTCCCCCGGTACTGGGCCAGCCCCGAGACCCGCGTGCCTTGCCCCGACGAAAGGAAGTTCGCCGTGGTGGAAGAGCTCCGGCAGGAGCTCGAGGCCCTGTACCCCTGCGTGACGGTGGACGGGGTCCGGGCCGTCTTCCCCGACGGCTGGGGTCTCGTCCGGGCCTCCAACACCCAGCCTGCCCTCGTCCTACGCTGCGAGGGTCGCACACCGGATGCCCTGGAGAGAATCAAGAGCGAGCTGGCCCGGCTCCTCGGCCGCTTCCCGGAGGTGGGACCGGTGCGGTGGGGCGCCTAGGGCGGGACCAGCCACCCGGGGCGGGCCCTCAGCCGGAGCGGTCCCACCGGCGTCGGTGGCGGGCGTACCAGTCCACGGTGACCGCGAGGGCGTCGTCGAAGCGCCAACGCGGTTCCCAGCCCAGCTCCCGCCTTGCTTTCGTGACGTCGAGGGCGTAGCGGAAGTCGTGACCCGGCCGGTCGGGGACGAAAGTGATGAGCGACCCCGGTTTTCCCAGGGCCTTCAGGACGGCCCGGGCGACCTCGAGGTTCGAGCGCTCCTCCCCCGCCCCGATGTTGTAGACCTCGCCGGGCCGGCCGCGCCGGAGGGCAAGTCCGATAGCCCGGCAGTTGTCCTCCACGTAGAGCCAGTCCCGGACGTTGGCCCCGTCCCCGTAGAGCGGGAGCGGCCGGTCTTCCAGAGCGCGCAGCACCAGGACGGGGATGAGTTTCTCGGGGTACTGGCGCGGGCCGAAGTTGTTCGACGACCTCGTCACCACGACCGGCAGCCCGTAGGTCCGGTGGTAGGCGAGGGCCAGAAGGTCGGCGGCCGCCTTGCTCGCCGAGTAGGGACTGCTCGGGGCAAGGGGGCTGGTCTCGGTGAAGCGGCCAGCCGGGCCCAGCGAGCCGTAGACCTCGTCCGTCGAGACCTGGACGAAGACCCCAAGCCGCGCCTCGCGGGCCGCGTCGAGGAGCACCTGCGTCCCGAGGACGTTGGTGCGGAGGAAAGCCGTTGGGTCGGCGATGCTCCGGTCGACGTGGCTCTCCGCGGCGAAGTTCACCACCGCGTCGGTCTCCGCGACGAGCTCGCGGACGAGGCCCCGGTCGACGATGTCACCGCGCACGAACCGGTGCCTGGGGTGGTCCAGGACCCCCTCGAGGTTCTCGAGGCTACCGGCATAGGTGAGCTTGTCGAGGGTGATGACCCTCCCCTCCGGATGCTCCTCGAGCAGCAGGCGAACAAACCAAGAGCCGATGAACCCGGCGCCTCCGGTGACCAGGACCGTCTTGGGTCCGCCGGGACCTCTCGGCAGGGCCGGCCCGTCCAGCCGGTGCCGGTCCGCGTCCCTACCCATCCCGGCGCCCCCAATCGTACGGAATGCAGCTACCGTGGGGCTCCAGGCGGTGCTCGTCGGGGTACTCGTAGTCGTAAGGCTCCGTCGGGAAGTTGATGACTAGGCACTCGGTCTCGCCCACGCACTTCAAGCCGTGCCAGACACGTGGCGGAATCTGGACCAGGAGCGGGTTGTGGATGCCCAGGAAGAACTCATTGGCCAGACCTCGCGTTGGCGAATCTTCCCGCTCGTCGTAGAGGACGAGCTTGGCCATCCCCCCGACGACGACGAAGTTGTCCGTCTGCCGCTCGTGGCAGTGCCACGCCTTCGTCACGCCGGGGTAGGCGGTCGTCAGGTAGGCCTGACCGAACCCGAGGAAGAGGTCATCGTCGCGGCGCAGCATCTCCATGACCCTACCGCGCTCGTCGGCGATGACCCGGAGCCGCTTCACCCGGACGCCCTCGATGAATCTCATCGGAACTCCCCTCCCGTCCCGCCGCGCCCCCCATCGTCCTCACCGGTGCCACCGGGCTCGTCTACCGGCGACAGGAACTCGGCGAGGGCCTCGCGGTAGTGCCGCAGGGGGGGCTCTCCCTCCAGACGCCAGACCAGGTTGTCGAGCACGGAGTACGCCGGCCGGCGGGCGGGCCGGTCGAGCTCGTCCGACGACACCGGGAGGAGGTGCCCCTCGAGCCCGACCCGGCCGACAATCTCCTGGGCGAACTCGAACCAGGAGCACTCCCCGGAGTTGGTCAGGTGGTAGGTACCGTAGCGGGGACGCTCGATGAGCCTGGCCACGGCGGCGGCCAGGTCTTGGGTCCAGGTCGGGGACCCGAACTGGTCGTTCACCACACGGAGCTGGACGCCGCCCCGGGCCAGCCGGCGGATGGTGGCCACGAAGTTCGTGCCGCCGCGACCGTACAGCCACTGAGTCCGGACGATGTAGTGCTCGGGGCAGATAGAACGCACCAGACTCTCGCCGGCGAGCTTGGAGCGGCCGTAGACGCTGAGAGGGGCGGGCGGGTCGAACTCGTCGTACGGGGCACCCTTGAAGCCGTCGAAGACGTAGTCAGTGCTGAAATGAACGAGAGCAGCCCCGACCCGCCGCGAGGCCACGGCGGCGTTGCGGGCGCCGAGAGCGTTGACCGCGTAGGCCGTGGCCGCCTCGGTCTCGCACGCGTCGACCTTGGTGAAAGCGGTGGCGTTCACCACTACGTCGGGGCCTACCCGGCGCACGAGACCGACCACCTGGTCGAGGTCGGTGACGTCGCAGTCGCGGCGGGCCGCCGCGGTCACCTCGTGGCACCCGCCGAGCACCCGGACCAGGTCCCGCCCGAGCATGCCTCCGGCTCCGAGGACGACCACGCGCAAGGTCTCCCCTCCCATCCCTCTAACCCACATGGGCCTGGCTTGAGTCACCGAGGATGAACCTCAGCGCCCGCGGCCGGTCTGCCCTGCCGGTGATGAGCGCGTTACGGCCGATGAGACTCCGGTCAATCCGCGGTGAGATGTCCGAGATGGTCGCCCCCTCCATGACCACGCTGTACTCGATCTCGGCGTTACGGATGGTCACCCTGGGGCCGACCGACGTGAAGGGGCCGAGGTAGGAGCCGGCGATGACGGCTCCCTCGCCGATACAGACGGGCCCCCGGAGGAAGCTCCCCTCCACCCGGGCGCCTTTGGCGAGGACCACCTTGCCGATGGTCTGGGACCGCTCGTCGAGCTCCCCGGAGATGTCGGTCTGGATGGCCTCAAGGACGAGCCGGTTAGCCTCGAGGACGTCCTCGGGCTTGCCGGTGTCCTTCCACCACCCGGTGACCATGTGCCACTCCACGCGCAAGCCCCAATCGATGAGGCGCTGGATGGCGTCGGTTATCTCGAGCTCGTTGCGCCAGGACGGCTGGATGGCCTCGATGGCCTCGAAGATGCGTGGCGTGAAGAGGTAAACGCCGACCAGCCCGAGGTCGCTGGGCGGGACCTCGGGCTTCTCGACCAGGCGCACCACCTGGTCGCCGCGTAGCTCGGCTATGCCGAACCGCTGCGGTTCATCGACCCGGCAGAGGAGGATGAGGGCCTCGGGCCGGGAGACGGCGAAGCGACGGACGAAGCCGGCAATGCCGTCGCGGATGAGATTGTCCCCCAGGAAGACCACGAAGTCGTCGTCCCCGATGAAGTCCCGCGCCACCTTGACGGCGTGGGCCAGCCCGAGAGGCGCCTCCTGGTGCACGTAGGTGACCCGCACCCCCCAGCGCGAGCCGTCGCCGACGGCCGCCATTATCTCCGCCCTCGTCTCGCCCACCACCAACCCGAGGTCGGTCACACCCGCGTCACGGACCGCCTCGATGGCGTAAAAGAGCACGGGCTTGTTACCTACCGGAATGAGCTGCTTGGCATTGGTGTACGTCAGGGGCCGGAGGCGCGTGCCGGCACCTCCGCTCAGGATGAGCCCCTTCATGGTGTCCGCACCTCCCGCCACCTCCGGTCAGCGCCCCGGCTAGAGGCGCTTGGCCGCCCAGGGCGGCCAAGTCGAGTCTCCCAGCCACTCCCCCGACCCCTCGACGAACTCCCGGATCACTTGCGAGACGCCTGGGGCCCCGGCATCGTGGAAAGCGACCCAGCCGCCACGCACGACGAAGGGCGACCAGGCCAGGAAATCCGCCCTGACCGACTCATAGTCGTGGGCAGCGTCTATGAAGAGCAAGCCGATGTCCCGGTCCCAAGTTGCGGCTACCTCGACCGTGCGGCCGGAGATGGGGGTGACCAGGTCCTCGAGGCCCAGCCAAGCCATGTTGGCCTTGAACTCGGGAAACGTCGAGGCTCCGGGCTCCCAGAAGAGGTGCCGGTGCTCCTCCGAGCCGACCCAGTGGTCCACGGCGAAGACACGGGCCCGGTTGCCGAGCCGACTGCCGGAGGCGAGCCAAGCCGTCGACTTGCCCTTCCAGCTCCCTAGCTCCACGATGGCCAGGTGAGCCGGGACGCTCCAGGCCAGGAAGGCCAGCCGGCGCCCCTCGTCCAGGCTGAGCCAACCCTCGACCTGGTCGAGCTCGTCGTCGTTGGGCAGGAAAAGCAGAGACAAGGCTTCGATGCCCTCCTCGGGGAGTGAACGGGCCGCCCCGGATGTGTCCCGGGGCCACATTATGTCAAGGGCAGGGGTCAGGTGCCTTGACCTGCGGAGAAGCCGCCGGGCCCGCCCGTGCTGTCCGGACTCTCTGGCTCGAGGCGCCCGCCGGTCGTGGCGAAGGCCTCCACCCAGGGGACGACGTCCTTCCATTTCGCGATGAAGTACTCGCGGTTCCGGCGGCCGACCTCTCGGCTGATGCCGCCGCTGGTCCCCCCGTAGTGGTAGAAAGGCGCGTAGGTGGTCAGCATGCCCGGGCGGCCGGCGAGGCCCAGGCGGAGGTTGTAGTCCGTGTCTTCGTAGTAGGCGGGGGCGAAGGCCTCGTCGAAGGGGCCCACTTCCCGGAAGAGCTCCGGGCTCAGGAGAAAGCAGGCGTAGTTGGCGGCCTGGCGGTCGTCGCCGGATGTCGGGGCCGGCATGTGGGCCAGGGCGTCCGGGCCGAGTCCGTACTCGACCCAGATGTCGCAGGGACTCAGAAACCCGTAACCACGCTCGGTCGCCCTCTCAACCAGGTGATCCAGGGTGCAAGGATGGAAGAGCACGTCGTCGTTAGAGACCAGGACCCAGTCCGCACCCCAGGCAATGGCCTGCTCGATACCCTGGTTCCAGGCCGCCGCGACCGAGGGGAGCCGGAGAACGGCGTTGTCCACGATGAAGAGCTTCAAGCGGTGCCCGGTCTCCAGCGAGTTGAGCGCCCCGATGAGAAGGTCCGGGCGTCGGAAGTTGACGAAGACCGCTCCCACCTTGTGCACCGCCATCGCGCCCATCCCCACCGCCGCCGTGGGCCTACCGCTCCAACCTATGAATGCACAGCGCGGTGTGCTTCCCCCGGCCGGACCGGGCTGGCCCTCCTTACATACGCTGAAGGTGAAAAGCTCTCAAGCGGTCACCGGTCGCCCGAACACCGGCTGAGCGGAAGGAGTCCCGGATGGAGGCCGTCACACAGGACGCTCTCGGCGTACTGTTCATCACCAGCCCTGAGCCCGACACCCTGGAGGACACGCTCCACGAGGGTCTGGACTCCCTTCTGGGGCCGGAGAACGTTATCTGCTACCCGTACAAGGACTACTCGCGCTTTGGCTACAACTTCACCCCGCCCTCCGCCGTGTGCCGGCCCCACCGTTTCCCCGTGGGGCGCGTGCGCCTAGCCGGGCAGCGGGAGGCCATCCGGGCGGTGGTGGTCGGGAGCGTCCATCCCGAGGCCCTCGCGTCCTGGGCAAGGCTCCAGGACCTCTTCCCGGAGGTGCCGGTGGCCCTCGTGTTCGGCCGGTGGTCGGCCCAGGACCCCTGGCCGACCGGCATCCGCTACACGCATCTGTTCTGCCAGGACCTTCAGCCGGAGCACCAGTCCGCCGCCATTCACCCTATCACCCACGCCGTCCCGCCGCGGGTGATGGCGCCGGCGGAGGTGGACCGCGACATCCCGGTGAGCTTCGTCGGCCGGACGACCCACCCGGACCGGGTCCGGTTCATCCAAGTTCTCGAGCGGGCAGGGTACCTGGTCCTCATGGACGCCGACATCTCCCGCGAGCAGTTCTGCGCCATCCTGAACCGCACCAGGATCGGGGTCTCGCTGCGCGGGACCACCTACGACACCTTCCGTTACTGGGAAGTGCCGTACCACGGAGCCCTGCTCCTGAGCCAGCGGCTCCCCATCGTCGTCCCCGACGACTTCGTCGAAGGCGAAACCGCCGTCTACTTCAGCGATCCCGGCGAGATGCTCGAGCGGATACGGGAGCTCCTGTCCGACGAAGAGCGGCTCCGGACCATCGCCTTGGCCGGGCGAAACTTCGTGCGCTCAAAGCACACCGCGGCAGCGCGGGCCCGGTACGTGCTGCACACCCTTGGAGTAGACGGTGTCCTGTGACCGAGGCCGGCATGTCCTCACCTCAGCAGATGTCCCGAGATCGGAGGGAACGGAGTGGGTCCGGTCCTTCTCTTCATGACTAGCCCGGGGATCAACTTCCTCGAGGACATCCTCCACGAAGGCCTGGACGAGGTGCTGGGGCCCGAGCGGGTGTGGTGTTTCCCGTACAAGGACTACTCGACCTTCCAGTATAACCTCTACCCTCCGTCACCGGACGACCGGCCCCACCGGCAGCCGTTCTCCTTGACGCAGCTCCTCGACCAGCGGAACCGCGTGGCCGGCGTCATCGTCGGGAGCGTACGAAAGTCCGCCGTCGAGGTCTGGCAGGCCATCCAGGACTACTTCGCCGGGCGCCCGGTCGCCCTGGTGAACGGGGAGGAGACCCGGCCCCCTCACTGGCCGCCGGTCAGCCACACCTTCCGCTTCAAGATGGACCTCCTGCCCGAAGAAATGGGCCCCGACCTCTTCCCTTTGCCTCTCGCCGTACCGCCGCGCGTGATGCTGCCTGAGGAGGTCCCTCGGGACATCGACGTCTCGTTCGTCGCTCGCCCCACGACCGAGGCCCGGCGCCGCTACGCCGAGGTCCTGGAACGAGAGGGCTTCCTCGTCATCCTGGGTGAGGGTGTCCCGCGGGAGCAGTTCTGCTGGATACTCAATCGCAGCAAAATCTCTGTCTCGCTGCGCGGCGCCGCCTGGGACACCTTCCGTTACTGGGAGATACCCTACCACGGGGCCCTCCTGATGAGCGAGCGGCTACCGGTCGTCATCCCGGACGACTTCGTGGACGGCGAAAGCGCCGTCTTCTTCGACAGCCCCGAGGATATGCTCGCCAGGATCCGCGCCCTCCTTGGCGACCCCGGGCGCCTGGCCCGCATCGCCACCAACGGCCGGCGCCTGTGCCGCGAGAAGCACACCGCCGCGGCGCGGGCCCGGTACGTCCTCGGGCGCATGGGCCTGGCGGGTACGTTCGGGTTGACCCCCTAGGGGCCCGCCGTCACCAGTGGCCTGCCCGGGCGGACCCCGGGGACGGCCGGGCCTACCGGAGCAGGTCCAGGTAGCGACCCGCCACCGCCGGCCAGTTGTTCTGGCGCGCGTAGGCCGCGGCCCGCTCGGAGAGGGCTGCGCGCAACAGCGGGTCGTCCCGGAGACGGGTTATGGCCTGGGCGATGACGGGAGGCTCGTTGGACGGTATCTTGAACACCTCGTCGTGAAGGTCGGAGAAGTAGACCACGTCGGTGACGATCACCGGGCGGTGGGCCGCCAGGGCCTCGTGGGCCATCATGGAGGTGGACACGGAGGCCTCATGCATGCCGTAGGGTAGGATGATGACGTCCATCGCGTTCTGGTAGCGGCCTATCTTGTCGTCCGGTATCCTTTCGTGGCTAAAGGTGACGTTCAAGTGGCGGCCAAGGTTCCGCGACGGCCGGGGGATGCCGCACTCGCGGTAGATGTCGTCCACGGCCAGGGGGTTAGTGGGATGGACGGAGGCGCCGATGAAGCCCTCGATGTCCGGGAGCGTAAGAAGGGCCCGGACCAGGTTGGGGATACCCTTGTGCCTGGCCGCGAAACCGAAGAACCCGACGGCGAACTTGTGCGCGTCGAGGCCCATCTCCACACGCACGCGGGCCGGCTCCCCGAACTGGCAGGTCCAATCGGGCGAACCCATCGGGACGATGTGGACCCTGGATGGATCGAGCCTGGGCTGCGCGGCGAAGACGTTCCGGCAAGCCGCCTCGGAGTGCACGACGAACCTGGCCCTCGTGTTGAACAGGAAGAGGTGCTGTGCGCCCATCCATCCACGGTTGTCGGAGTTGTGCATGGTGATGATGAAGGGTAGCCCGGTGCGGTCGGCGAGGGTCAGGAAGGCCACGAGGTTGAAATAGTACAGGCCGTACTCGTGCTGCAACAGGATGCCGTCGTAGCGGTTGTCGGTGAGGTACCTCTGGACGGCCGCCGGGGTGGTAGCCACATCCGAGGCCACGCCGCGAGCCGCCAGACCTGAGGAGAGGTAGGCGGTGTAGGACGCGATGCCGCAGGGACGCCCCCAACTGGGGCAGATGAGGAGGAGACGCACGGCCCTCGAAGCCCCCTCCGGTCAAGCTCTCGGTCTCTCAAGTCAGCCTATGTCCCTCGGTCCACCAGAGTGCCGAGATGGGCCTTGTACCAGGCGATGGTCTCGTAGAGCCCTTCTTCGAGCGTCCACCGTGGCCTCCAGGCGAGAACCCTCTCGGCCTTCTCGGACGACAGCCACTGCCGGGGGGTCTCGCGCGCCGCCTTGGCCAAGACGACCGGCTGCAGGTCAGGCCGCCCACACATGCGGCAGACGGTGTCGACCAGCTCCCGCACGGAGACCGGGCGCCCGGTCCCGAAGTTGAACGCCTCGCCGTGAAGACACGGGTCGTCGAGCGCTCGAGCGAGGGCCAGGTACCCACGGACGGCATCTTTCACGTAAAGGTAGTCCCGCGTCAGGGAGCCGTCGGAGCGGAGGACGGGGCGCTCCCCCGCCAGCGCCGCGCGGATGGTGCCCGGGACAATCCGGTTGAAGTTGAGGTCGCCGCCACCGAAGAGGTTCCCGAACCGGGCGATGCCCACCGGGAGGCCGTACGTATGGTAGTAGGCCTGCGCAATCAAGTCGGCGCAGCTCTTGGACACGGCGTAAATCTGACGGCCCTGCAGAGGCATCTCCTCGGTGTGGGGCAGGACCGGCTGCTCACCATAGGCCTTGCCGGTCGAGGCAATGACGACACGGCGGACGGTGTCTCTCCTGACCCGCGCCGCCTCGAGCACGTTCCACGTGCCGCGGACGTTGGCCTCCAGAGTACCCAGGGGGAACCGGTCGGCTGTGCCCACGATGGCCTGGGCAGCCAGATGGAAGACCGTCTCGATCTCGTACTCGCCGAGCACGCGCTCCAACGTTGCGTAGTCTCGGAGGACCCCCGCGACGACGGTGACCCGGTCGATGTAGCCACTCCTGACCAGCCAGGAACCGGGCAAGCGGTCCCGGACGAGGCAGACGACATCCGAACCGGCGTCGACGAGCGCTTGGACGAGCCAGGAGCCGACGAAGCCGGTCGCGCCGGTGACGAGCACCCGCCGACCGGACCAGAAGGAACAGGTCACCTCAATCCCACACCTTCCAGGGGGCCCGCCCCGAGGACCAGAGCTCGTTGAGCAGCCGCACATCCCGGAGCGTGTCCATGCACTGCCAGAAGCCCTCGTGGCGGAAGGCCATGAGCTGGCCCTGCCGGGCCAGGCGCTCGAGAGGGTCCCGCTCGAGGACGGTCGCATCCCCCTCTAGGTAGTCGAGGACGGCAGGCTCGAAGACGAAGAACCCCGCGCTCACCCACCCCTCGCGCTGGCGGGGTTTCTCCGCGAAGCGAGTCACGCACTCGCCGTCGAGGTCGAGGTGGCCGAACCGGGCCGGGGGTCTGACCGCGGTGAGCGTGGCCAGGCGCCCGTGAGCCAGGTGGAAGGCAAGGAGTCTCGAGATGCCGATGTTGGCCACTACGTCGCCGTAGGTGAGGAAGAAGCGCTCGCCCCCAAGCAGGTGGCCCACGCGGCGGACCCGCCCGCCGGTCTCCGTGGAGGGACCGGTGTCCACCAAGGTCACCGTCCAGTCCTCGCGCGGGGGGTAATGGACCACCACCCGGCCGTCCGCCAGGGAGACCGTGAGGTCGCTGGAGAGGTGCGTGTAGCCCAGGAAGTAGTCCTTGACGACCTCGGCCCGGTAACCCAGGCACAGGACGAAGTCGGTGAAGCCGTGGTGAGCGTAGAGCTTCATGATGTGCCAGACCAGCGGCCGACCTCCGACCTCCACCATGGGTTTCGGTCGGGTGGCCGTCTCTTCCGCGAGACGGGTCCCGAGACCGCCGGCGAGAATGACGACCTTCATCCCTTCTCGCCTCCCGTGCCCACCGGGCCCGTCGTTCCAACGTATGCCTGAGACCGGGGCCCGGTTCACCTGCTGTTTTGGTCGGTACCGGTCGGGTCGGCCCCAGTCACCCCTCCAAAAGCCGGTCGAGTTCACGGGCCAGACGCTCGCAGGTCCGGTAGACATCCCAGGTAGTCACCGCGTCGGCCCGGGCGGTGAGACCTCTGGCCCGGGCGAGGTCCGGACGCTCGAAGACGATACGCATCAGGCGCCGGAGATGGGCCACGCTGGGTCGAGCCCAGCGGACGCCTCGGTAGGACTCCGGATGGACTCCCGCGGGGACCGCCTCGAGGCCCTCGATGTCCACGAGGAAGGAGTTGGGGTCGTTCATGAAGTCGAGGTTGCCGCCCCACCTCGTCCCGATGGTCGGAAGGCCGCTCGCCATGGCCTCGAGGTAAGGGCGCCCGAAACCCTCGCCGCGCGACGGCAGGACGAAGGCGCTGGAGGCCGCGTAGAGAGAGGCGAGTTCGTCCGGTCCGAGGTGCCGTTCGACTACGGCGACGGGGGCTACCCTCCGGGGGTCCCGGCCGAGGGCCTCCCGGATGTACCGCCCGACCTCCCTCCGCACCCGGCCAGGCGGAGCCAGATACGGCTGGACCTTGAGGACCAGGGTAACGTCCTCGTCGGGGGCGAACTCCTCGGCCCAGGCCTCGAGGAGCAGGTCCCATCCCTTCCGCACTTGCCACGAGAACACCGAGAGGAACACAAACCCGCGTGGCTCCACCTCGGGAGGGAGCCGGGAGCCCCGGTCGGGACGGAAGAGGGTCGTGTCGATGCCGACCGGGACGACGCGGACGACCCGCGGAGAGAGCCCGGCGGCGACGAAGACATCCCGATTGAAGGTCGAGGGGACCCAGACCTCGTCCAAGCCGAGGCAGACCTCCCTCCACCCCGAGGGCAACCGGTCTGTCTCCACCATGGTCCTCATGACGTGGACCGGCGCGGCCGGGTCCGGACGGACAAAGGGAGCGGGGACGTGGTGGACCTCGATGGCAGGGGGCGCGTTCGACGTGGCAGCCGGGCTCGCGCGGGCGACGAGCTCCTCGAGACGCGACCGCACTTCGGGGGCCAGGCGCCCGAGGCGGTCGTGGTCCCGCCCGGCGGGCACCACCTCGAGGGGGTAGCCCGCCCGATGGAGGTGGAGGACGACCGCCTGTGCCTCGAGCTCGTAGCCGCTCGCGCCGAAGAAGAAAGCGACGTACCGGACCGGTCGACGGCGGGTGCGGGTCAGCGGCGACTCACCGTGTCCAGACTATGCACGGTGCAAGGCCCAGCGACAGGAGAGAGGGGCCCCCGGGCTCGCTTCCACCCGGGGCCCCTCTCCTAGGTCCCCATCGACCCGGGGACCGCTCTTGCCTTTCCCGCCCACTAGATGAACAGCCTTGCCAGGACCAGGGTGATGGTCGAGAGC